>Ga0316201_10000020_pt1 | contig 66398 bp, 57 predicted proteins | sample CS6wburrow_MG_FD_204516 | JGI IMG/M metagenome (GOLD analysis project Ga0316201, IMG submission 204516) | Coastal sediment microbial communities from Delaware Bay, Delaware, United States - CS-6 worm burrow | ecosystem: Environmental > Aquatic > Marine > Coastal > Sediment | place: USA...
GCAATCTCGACGTGTGCCGGCACTCCCGCTATTGCCTCGATCCAGTACTTGCCGACACAGCCGGCGTTATAGCTTGTACCGCAAGCGACAATATGAATATTCTCAACCTTGTCGAGCAGCTCTTTCGCTCTTGGCCCGAGCGACTCCGGAATAACCCTTTGATTCGAGACGCGCCCATACAACGTATCCGCCAGCGCACTTGGTTGATCAAAGATCTCTTTCAGCATGAAGTGGTCGTACGGCGCCTTTTCTGCAGACGCGCTGTTCCATTCCGTTTCGTGGACCTCGCGCTCCACATCATTGCCTTCAAAGTCGACAATACGCACTCCGTCCCGACGAATCTCTGCCAGGTCGCCCTGCTCCAGGTAGATGAAGCGCTGTGTAACGGCTAGCAATGCTGGTATACCACTTGCGACAAAGTTCTCTCCGTCGCCGAGACCAATGACGAGCGGGCTCGCGACGCGGGATACAACAATTCGTTCCGGATCTTCGGCATCCACGACGAGCAACGCATAGGCTCCTTCGAACCGCTCGACGGCCTTACCGACCGCCTCAACAAGATCGAGCCCCTCTTTCAGGTAGTGATGCACCAGGTGTGCAGCCACTTCCGTGTCCGTTTCAGAATCGAATACATATCCTTCTGCCAACATCTCCTCTTTGATCGGCTGGAAGTTTTCAATGATGCCGTTGTGAATGACAGCGACACGGCCGCCGGACAAGTGAGGATGGGCATTAGCCTCGGTTACACCGCCGTGAGTCGCCCAACGTGTGTGAGCAACTCCGATCTTTCCATTCAGGGGATTCTGCTCAAGCTTCTCGTCGAGCTCAGCGACTTTGCCGACAGCGCGGCACAGTCCGATATTCTTGTTGTCATCAATAACGGCGACGCCAGCGGAATCATAACCGCGATATTCCAGACGTCGTAGTCCTTCGACAAGGATGGGAACAATATTTCTTTCGGCAATCGCGCCGACAATTCCACACATTCTCTAACTTCCTTTCTTGACGGGCTTCTTCCAGCCACGAATTGTTATTTGTTTTGCGCGCTCAAGCGTCAACTGATCATCGGGCGTATCTTTTGTAATGGTTGAGCCAGCACCAATCGTCGCGTTCTTGCCAACCTCCACGGGCGCCACCAGCTCTACGCCAGAACCAATAAACGCGCCGTCATTGATCCTGGTCTTATGCTTGTTCGCGCCGTCGTAGTTGCACGTAATCGTTCCCGCGCCGATGTTTACGCCTTTACCGATCTCTGCGTCGCCGATGTACGTCAGGTGATTCACCTTGCTGCCATCGTCGACGGTGCTCTTCTTGATCTCAACGAAGTTGCCGACCTTGACGTTGTTTGCCAGCTCAGCGCCGGGGCGCATGCGTGCAAACGGCCCTATCTCGCAGTTGTTTCCGGTGCTCGACGACTCGATATGGCAATTCGAATGTACGACGGTACCGGCACCGATACGGCTGTCGCGAATGAGATTATTGGATTCGATCGTTACACCGTCGCCAAGCTCGACCTCGCCCTCAAACACGGCGTTCACATCGATAAACACGTCCTTGCCGCAAGTCAGCTTGCCACGAATATCGACACGCGCAGGATCCGCGAAACCGACACCCGCGCCCATCAGCTCATCGACAAGGCGCGCCTGCAAGGCACGTTCCGCTTCGGCTAACTGTTTCTTGTCGTTGATACCCATAACCTCCACCGGGCTGCTCGCCTTGATTCCGTGCACGGTAACGTTGTCGTTGACGGCCATGGCGATGACGTCGGTCAAATAATACTCGCCTTGTGCATTGTCGTTGCTCAGATTCTCAAGCCATCTCTTCAGCCTGGCTGCCGGACATAGCAACACGCCGGTGTTGATCTCCTTAACAGCCTTCTCGTCAGGGCCGGCGTCCTTTTCCTCGACAATACAGCTGACACTGCCGCTTTCGCGGATGATGCGTCCGTAGCCCTTCGGGTTGTCCATGTCGACCGTCAATACCGCCATATCATCCGTCGGGGTCTCGCCAAGCAGCACAGACAAGGTGCCGGGCATCAGCAGGGGCACATCACCGAACAGCACGAGCACGCGGTTGTCGTCTGGCGTTCCTGGCATGGCCTGCTGCATGGCGTGGCCGGTACCCAGCTGCTCGGCCTGTAGCGCCCAGCGCAGAGTCTCGCTCGCGTAGGTGGCCTGGACCGCCTCGGCACCATGGCCGTACACGATACAGATATCGTTTGCTTTCAATGCCTTGGAGCAGTCCAGCACATGCGAGAGCAGCGGCTTGCCGGCCAGCGGTTGCAGCACCTTGGGCAGGTCCGAGCGCATGCGCGTTCCCTGTCCCGCCGCGAGAATTATGATACTCAGGCCCAAGCGACCGTCTCCGAAATTGGTAGCTTGCGCATGATACATGATGTCCCGGATTGCGAACTTGCTTCAGGTCTCGTTAATGATCGTGTCGTATCCTTGGGCCTATGCGGAGACTCGTCATTTTGCCGTTTTTGCTGCTCGCTGCCTGTAACAGCGAGATCTACACCCGTGACGGTGTCACGGACGGCGACTCGTTCTTCCTGGCGCCAAATGCCCTTCAGGACGACGACCCGGTGCTGCAGAGCTGGGTGTCCTACAGCCTGATGAAAAGTACCTGCCAGCTCGAAGCCGGCGGTGAGATGCCGGCCAGGGTGAGCGACTATGGCTGTGAGCTGACCGCGCGCCGGCATCTACTCGAAACCTGGGATCAACAGCAGCTTGAACACCACGATGTCAAAGACCCCTATCTCGACGCTCTGATCGACGTACGTGCCGCCGGCTTCCTGCCTGAGTACACGGTCTACTATTTCGGTCGAGGACACTGGCACGTTCCGGCGGAACTACGAGTCGACGATTTTCGGCGCTGGCAACGCGAACATCTGCGTCGCCATAAAGCCGAGACTCGTGTCATCGGTTCCTGGGGTTACCGCCAGCGGTAGCCGACGCGCAACATGATGAGCGCGCCATCCAGATCACCTGCATCTCTACCCAGAACGGCGAACGCGAGTACATTCTCGTCTCTTACGGTGCCGAAATCCAGGAAATGCGCCTGCACTCCGAGCGTCATTCCGCCTCTTCGTTCGGTTCTGCTGACGCCGACTTCCCAGGTCATGCCGACAAACGGCCCAAATGCACTTTCTTCCCAGCTTTCGAATTCACCCGCCGCGTTGTAGTCCGTTTCCAGCTGGGCAATATCGAACAGGTGGTAAGCCAAGCCGGCATCCAGCGAGAGGTTGCGCGCTTCGCCCAACTGCCACTTAATGGAAGCTGCGAGGTATGCGTCCCGCGCCAGTAGCTCGTCGAGAATCACCGGGATGTCGCTGTCCGTTGCCATGACTGCGCCCTCGAAGCCAAACAACAAGTCTGCGCCCGATATTGACCGCAGCGGCCAATGTAGCGACCCGCCGAGGCCGTATCCGACTGACTTGAACGAACCACCGACGACTGGCTGCAGATCACTTAGTGCCGGCCACGTCGGTAAGGCCAGCCAGATTTCGCTGCGTGGTTTCCTGATCGTTGGCTCATCCTCTTCAAAGTCCGCGATCGCAGGATCCATCACGATAATGCTTGCTGCTAACAGCAAGGCGCCAGCTTTCAGGATGTGTAAGGTCGTGCTCACGTCTTTCGCCTCCCCGGGGCCGGGTTTCCCCACAGCTATTGTCATCAGGGGGGTCGGTCAATGACGGATGACGGCCTGAGTAAGGGCTGATGTTTATCTGAGGACACGAAAAAGGCCGCTGAAAAGCGGCCCTTTTACTGGCGGATTGCTGCGCTTCGTCGTTAGCGCTTGCCCTTGAGCTTCTGGGCGGCGCGGTAGCGCGCCTGGGCTTCTTCGAGCTCCGCCTGGGCGCGCGCCAGATCGGTTTCCACCGATGCGCCCCTGAGCGCCTCTTCTGCCTGATTCTGAGCCGCGAGTGCCGCCGCTTCGTCAAGCTGGTCGCCGCGCAACGCGGTGTCAGCCAACACCGTCACCTGCGTGGGCTGCACTTCCAGCATTCCGCCGGTAATGTAAAAGCTCTGTTCGTTGCCTTCTACGTCCTGCACGCGAACCTCGCCCGGCTTCAGCGCCGTCAGCATCGGCGCGTGACGAGGCGCGATGCCAACCTCGCCCATTCTCGCCGGCGCAAATACCATCCCGGCTTCGCCCGAATAGATCTCACCCTCTGCAGATACGATGTCAACGTTAATGGTGGCCATTTCTAATGCGTCCTTTTGCAGCCGCTCCTACTTGAAGTTCTCGGCATTGGCTACGGCTTCGTCGATCGTGCCGACCATGTAGAAAGCCTGCTCCGGAATATGATCGTAGTCACCATTCACGATGCCGTTGAAGCCGCGAATCGTCTCCGCAAGCGTGACGTATTTTCCGGGCGAGTTCGTGAAGACCTCGGCAACGAAGAACGGTTGCGACAGGAAGCGCTGAATCTTGCGCGCCCGGTTAACGATCTGTTTGTCTTCTTCCGAGAGCTCGTCCATGCCGAGAATCGCGATGATGTCCTGCAGCTCTTTATAGCGCTGCAAAACCGCCTGTACGCCGCGGGCACAGTCGTAATGCTCCTGGCCGATGATCAGCGGATCGAGGATTCGCGAGGTCGAGTCAAGCGGGTCGACGGCCGGGTAGATGCCCAGCTCGGCGATGTTACGCGACAGTACGAGTGTTGCATCAAGGTGGGCAAAGGTCGTTGCCGGTGACGGGTCGGTCAAGTCATCGGCAGGTACATACACCGCCTGGAACGAGGTGATGGAACCGGTCTTTGTCGAAGCAATACGTTCCTGCAGAATACCCATTTCCTCAGCAAGCGTCGGCTGGTAGCCCACCGCGGAAGGCATACGGCCCAGCAATGCGGAGACTTCCGTGCCAGCGAGCGTATAGCGATAGATGTTATCGATGAACATCAGTACGTCGCGGCCTTCATCGCGGAACGCCTCGGCCATGGTCAGGCCCGTCAGCGCCACACGCAGACGGTTACCGGGAGGCTCGTTCATCTGGCCGTATACCAGCGATACCTTGTCGATAACGCCCGAGTCGGTCATCTCGTGGAAGAAGTCATTGCCTTCGCGAGTACGCTCACCCACACCGGCGAACACCGAGTAGCCGCCATGCTCTTTGGCGATGTTGTTGATGAGCTCCATCAGCGTCACGGTCTTGCCAACGCCGGCGCCACCAAACAAGCCCACCTTACCGCCCTTGGAGATCGGCATGATGAGATCGACTACCTTGATGCCCGTCTCGAGCAGTTCGGTGGTCGCAGCCTGGTCTTCGTAACTCGGCGGTGATCGGTGGATCGGCATGCGCTTTTCCTCGCCGATCGGGCCCGCATTGTCGATAGGCTTGCCGAGTACGTCCATGATTCGACCCAGCGTCTTCACGCCGACGGGCACGGCTATCGGCCCGCCCGTATTCGAAACGTCCATGCCACGCTTAAGGCCTTCCGACGAGCCCATGGCAATCGTTCGGACCACCCCGTCGCCCAGCTGCTGCTGAACTTCCAGCGTGATCTCCGCATCATCGATAATCAACGCGTCATAAACCTTCGGGATCTGACCCGCCGGGAACTTCACGTCCACAACAGCGCCAATTACCTGCACAGTAGTTCCAGTGCTCATCTCTTTTCCTTAGCCCAGTTGAGCGAACCTGCCGCTCGTAAAATTAACCATTAAATACGTTTAGCCAGAAACCGCAGCGGCACCGCCGACGATCTCTGAAATCTCTTGTGTAATCGCACCCTGTCGAGCCTTGTTGTACTGCAGCTGCAAGTCGTCGATGATCTCTCCGGCATTATCCGTTGCCGATTTCATCGCGACCATCTTCGCCGCCATCTCGCAGGCGAAGTTCTCTACCGCACCGCGATAAACCTGTGACTCGATGTAACGCATCAGCACGTCGTCGAGCAGTTCACCGGCATCGGGTTCATAAATGTAATCCCAGTGCGCCTGCAGGCTGTCGTGGTCGTCACCAACGCCGCTCGCCGGCAATAGCTGCGTCACAACCGGTCGCTGCGTCATCGAGTTAACAAACTCGTTGTTGACGAGATAAACCCGATCGATCTTTCCGTTGCTGTATGCGTCGAGCATGATCTTGATCGAACCGATCAGATCATTGATGGCGGGCTTGTCGCCCAGATGTGTCGCCGTACCAACAACCTTGCCGCCCATGCGGCGGAAGAACGCTACAGCCTTTGCTCCGACCAGGGCAAGATCAACTTCGACATCGTCGCCCTTCCATTTCGAGATTTCGCCGATCATGCTCTTGAACAGGTTGGCATTGAGGCCACCACAAAGGCCGCGGTCCGTCGAAATCACAATGTAGCCGACACGCTTTGCCTGCCGCTCCGTCAGGAACGGATGCTTGTAATCAGGATTGGCATGCGACAAGTGTCCTATCACGCGACGAATGCGCTCAGCATAGGGGCGCGACGCCTCCATCTGTTTTTGCGCTTTGCGAATCTTGCTCGCCGCGACTTTTTCCATCGCTGCTGTGATCTTCTGCATGTTCTTTACAGAAGCGATCTTCGAGCGGATTTCCTTTTCACCTGCCATGTCTATCCTATGTTTGCTGTCGCGGCCACTGGCCGCTCCTACAATTACGAACCGGGCTCTTGTGCCGCGACCGCCTGCCGGTCCTGTGCCCTGCTTCGTGACCCTCTGTCGTGGCATGTGCCGCTCCTGCATTTCTCATTCACCGTAGGAGCGGCCAGTGGCAGCGACTGCTTTTCTCAATAAGCGCCTTTTTCTGCAAATCCGTCGCAAATGCCTGTCAGCTTGGCAACAATCTCGTCGTTGTAATCACCCGTCTCATTAATGACGTCGAGGTCGGCCTGGTTATTTGCCCGTGCGAAATCATGCAGCGCCGCTTCGAAGTCGACGATCTTCGGCACCTCTACCTTGTCAAGGTAACCCTCGTTAGCTGCGAACAGCGACAGCGCCATTTCAGCAACCGACAGCGGCGAGTATTGTTTCTGTTTCATGAGCTCGGTTACACGCTCGCCGCGCTCCAGCTGCGCGCGTGTCGCGGCATCGAGGTCGGATGCGAACTGCGCAAACGCCGCCAACTCACGATACTGCGCGAGCGCGAGACGCACGCCGCCACCGAGCTTCTTGATGATCTTGGTCTGAGCCGCGCCACCTACACGCGATACTGACAGACCGGCGTTGATGGCCGGACGAATACCTGCGTTAAAGAGGTCGGTCTCGAGGAAGATCTGACCATCCGTGATAGAAATTACATTGGTCGGCACAAACGCGGATACGTCACCCGCCTGCGTCTCGATGATCGGCAGCGCCGTCAGCGAACCCGTCTTGCCTTTTACCTTGCCGCCGGACACTTCTTCGACGTGCGCCGCGTTAACCCGAGAGGCACGCTCGAGCAAGCGGGAGTGCAGGTAGAAAACGTCACCGGGATACGCTTCACGTCCCGGCGGACGACGCAGCAACAGAGATACCTGGCGATACGCCCAGGCCTGCTTGGTGAGGTCGTCAAAAATAATCAGCGCGTCTTCGCCCTTGTCGAGGAAGTACTCGCCCATCGAGGCACCCGAATAGGGTGCGATGTACTGCATCGCCGGACTGTCGGCGGCCGCAGCGGCAACGATAATCGTGTGGGCCAGCGCGCCTTCTTCTTCCAGTTTGCGAACCACGCCTGCGATCGACGAGGCTTTCTGGCCGATTGCCACGTAGATGCACTTAATGCCGGTGCCACGCTGGTTAATGATGGTGTCGACGGCAACCGCGGTTTTACCGGTCTGGCGGTCACCGATGATTAGCTCGCGCTGACCGCGGCCAATAGGCACCATCGAATCAATTGACTTCAGGCCCGTCTGCACCGGCTGGCTGACCGACTGGCGCTGAATAACGCCCGGCGCAACTTTTTCAATCGGTGCGGACAGGTCCGTGTCGATCGGTCCCTTGCCGTCGATCGGCTTGCCGAGCGAATCGACAACGCGCCCCAGCAAGGCATCACCAATAGGCACTTCGAGAATGCGGCCTGTTGTCTTGACGGTGTCACCTTCTGAAATATGCTTGTAGTCACCAAGGACAACCGAACCAACCGAATCCTGCTCGAGGTTCAGCGCCATGCCGAAGGTGTTCTGCGGGAACTCCAGCATTTCGCCGTAGCGTGCGTCGGCCAGGCCGTGGATGCGAACGATGCCATCGGTGACCGCAATTACGGTGCCGACGTCCCGCGCTTCCGCGGATGCCTCGAAGTTCTCGATGCGCTCTTTAATCAGCGTGCTGATTTCAGAAGCTTTGAGTGCCATTTCGTTTTCCTCTTTATTCGGTCAGTGCTGTCGCGAGGCCCTCGAGCCTGGCGCGCAGTGAGCCATCAATAACGACATCACCGGCGCGTATGACTGCACCGCCGATGAGCGTCTCGTCTATTTTTGTCGTAATTCGTACTTCACGGCCGAGTCGCTTCTTGAGCGAGCCGGCCATTTCGTTGAGCTGAGCGTCGCTGAGCGCAACCGCCGAGGTAACTACAGCATCTACGGTATTCTCGACCTTCGCCTTCAATGCGTCGAAGTGTTCCGATATTTCGGGCAATACCGCAACGCGATCGTTCTCGATCAGCAGCTTAAGGAAGTTGGTACCTTTCTTGTCACCACCGGCAAGCTTCGCGCTGCCGGCCTTCTCGAACAGACCGCCCAGAAACTCAAGTCGCTGCTCGTCGCTGAACGCCGGGTCGCCGAGGTAATCGACAAGTTCGCGGTCGCTGAGCAACTGCCCGGCAACGCCGAGAGACTCCGACCACTCCGAAAGCGATCCCGCGGCATCAGCAATATCGAAGATTGCCTGTGCGTAAGGTCTCGCTACTGTGTTGTTGTCGGCCACGATGCTCTCCGTTTACAGCTCTTGGGCAAGCCGGCCCAGGATGTCTTCGTGCGCCTTGCCGTCGATCTCGCGACTCAGAATCTTCTCGGCGCTCGCAATCGCGATAGCCGAAACCTGGCCACGCAGCTCTTCACGCGCGCGGTTTGCTTCCTGCTCGATCTCGGCCTTAGCCGCCAGCAGCTGACGCTCGCGTTCTTTGGTACCGTCAGCTTTGCCGTCCGCAACAATATCGTTGGCGCGAGCATGTGCCTGGTCAAGAATGCCGGTAGCCTGCTTGCGAGCTTCGGCGACAATCTCGTCCGCTTCAGCGGCGGCACGCACCAGAGACTCCTGTCCCTTGTCGGCCGCGGCAAGTCCTTCCTCGATCTGCTTCTGGCGCTCTTCGAGTGCGCTAAGAATCGGCGGCCATAGGTACTTCATACACAGAAAGACAAAGACGACCATCGCCAATGTCTGACCGAAGAGAGTTAAGTTGATATCCACGTAATGCTCCTCGCAGCATTCCTATCTGCTTTGTAGGGCGGCCCGAGGCCGCGATTACGGCGCATTGCCGCTCCTACATTCACAGTCGCGGCGAATCGCCGCTCCTACAAACTTCTTTAGCCGCCAGTTGCTGTTTGCAGCTGACCGATAAACGGATTGGCAAAAGCGAAGAACAGTGCGATACCGACACCAATCATGGCAACGGCGTCGAGCAGCGCTACAACGATAAACATCTTCGTCTGCAGCATCGGGGCGAGCTCAGGCTGACGCGCAGCACCTTCGAGGAAGCGGCCACCCAGAAGGCCCATGCCGATACCGACGCCCAGTGCGCCGAGGCCAATCAAAAGTGCGACAGCGATTGCCGTCATGCCAATAACAGTTTCCATCAGTTTCTCCCAGGGAGTAGTAATTACAACTTATTGAAGTTAAAAGTTAAAAAATCAGTGTGATTCCGATGCAAGGCTTAAATAAACGATGGTCAGCATCATGAAAATAAAGGCCTGCAGGGTGACGATCAGCACGTGGAATGCGGCCCAGCCCAAATGCAGGATGCCGCCACCAACACCCAGCAAAAGGTTTTGGCTGAACATGATCGCAATGAGAATAAAAATTAGCTCGCCGGCAAACATGTTGCCGAACAGTCGCAGGCTTAGCGACACCGGCTTTGCCAGCAGTGCGACACTTTCCAGAATGAAGTTGAACGAAATTATGAACGGCGCGGCGATAAGGCCAAGGCCCTTCGTCGGCGGCGCGATAGGGTGCAATGTGAGCTCGCCGATAAAGCCGGTAACACCCTTATTCTTGATCGTGTAAAAAATGATCAGAACGAACACGGCGATCGACATGCCGAATGTGACGTTGACGTCCGTGGTCGGCACGACCTTCATGTATGGAACACCGACGGCCTTTGAAATCTCGGGAATCCAGTCGACCGGTATGAGGTCCATGAGATTCATCAGGAACACCCACACGAAGATTGTAAGGCCAAGCGGCGCGATCAAACGACTCGTGCCGTGGAGGGTGTCTTTGACGCTGCTATCGACGAATTCGACGACGATCTCGACGAACGCCTGGAACTTGCTGGGCTTGTCGGCCGATGATCTCTTGGCGACACTGCGAAATAGCAAGATGAAGACCACGCCAAGCAGCACCGACCAGAACATCGAGTCGACATTTATGGTCCAGAAATTTCCAGTGCAGTTATTCCAGACCCACTCGCCAGTTTCAGCCTTGCAGACCTGCAAATTCTGCAAATGGTGTTCAATATAACCGCTCGACGTTAGTTCGCCGTGTCCGCCTTCAGCTGCCATTGCCGTTACTCGTATCCGTTTCCTGTTCGCTTCGCATCAGTAGACCCGACAGGGTCACCAGCTGCGTCACGATAAATGCTGCAAACAACGCTGCCGCCGATAGCGGCCTTACTAGCGTAAAGACCAGAACAAACATCAGCACGGTCAACGCCAGCTTTCCCAGCTCGCCGATATAGGCTGCCTGGACCAGGGCCTGTGCCCCCGGATCCCGACGTGGTACTGCCAGCCGCAGCGCCAGAAAAGCGTTCGGGATAACGCAGACCAGAGCCCCCAGCAATGCCGAGTATCCAGCCACGCCTCCAAAAAAGCTCCAGAGGAGCGCGGCCAGGACCGCCCCAACAACGACCTGTGCCACCAGCATCTTCAGCATCACGGATTTGATAATTCGTATGCCTCCGGCACTAAAAACGCCACGTCCATCGGGCTGACCGGCGGCTGGTGGCGCTTGATGTTTTGGTCTTTCCAGGCGGGCCTGTAAATCGCGTGCGCATTATAGTGTCACCCCCATCCCAAGGCAACACGAAAGCCCGCCAAATAGTGGGTTTTTCAGTAATTTTTCGGTGCCCGGGGACATTCCTGTTTGCGGCGAAGCGGCAAACAGGAATGTCCCCATTTCCGTGTCCCCGTTTCCGCAAACAGGAATGGTCCCATCAGCTGTAGGAGCGGCCCATTGGCCGCGACCGACTTGCGGCCCCTGGCTCGGCCGATCTAGCGGATGTGCTTGAGGATGCCGTCCAGTTCGTCGAGGGTGTTGTAGCTGATAATCAGCTTGCCAGCGCCATTTTTTGCGTGGTCCACGCGGACCTTGGCGCCGAGCTTCTCGGAGACCTCGATCTCCAGGCGCCGGATATCCCCATTGACCGGAGCGGCTTTGCTCGAGGTCTTGCTCTTCGGGCCGCCCAGCATGTGCTTGACCAGGCGCTCTGTCTCACGCACCGATAGGCCCTTTCTTACTACCTGGCGCGCGGCATCGAACTGCTGCGTCGCATCGGAGATCGAAAGCAACGCCCGGGCATGGCCCATTTCCAGCTGTCGCGCCTCGAGCATCGGCTTCACCTTGTCCGAAAGGTCCTGCAGCCGCAGCAGGTTGCTGACCGTCGCCCGCGATCGGCCAACGGCCGAAGCAGCTTCCGCATGCGTCAGGTCGAACTCGCGAATAAGCCGATCAAGCGCACGCGATTCCTCCAGTGGATTCAGGTTTTCTCGTTGAATGTTCTCGATGAGCGCCATCGCAATGGCCGATTCATCCGGTACCTCACGAACAATCGTCGGTATTTCTGCGAGGCCCGCCAGCTGCGCCGCTCGCCAGCGCCGTTCGCCCGCAATTATCTCATAGCGCTGCGTACCGCCCGATTTCGGGATAGGTCGCGCAACGATCGGTTGCACGACGCCCTGCGACTTGATGGAGTTGGCCAGATCCTCGAGTGAATCCTGCCGCATATCGACGCGCGGCTGATACTGGCCTCGCTGCAGCAGCTCAACCGGAATCTGTTTAAGCATATCCAGCGCGCCGTCCTGGGCACCTTCCTGGGCGTCCGGCCGTGGGACAGGCTTACTTAGCAATGCATCGAGGCCGCGGCCCAATCGTTTTTTCGGTGTCATGGTTTTCGTTCGCGCGCTACGGCGCCCCTACAATTCCTTCAAATAGCCTCGGCCATTCGCGCATCCTCGCGCCGCAACACCTCACCGGCGAGCGCCAGGTAGGCAATTGCACCGCGCGACGAACGGTCGTGCAGCAACACAGGGAGACCGAAACTCGGCGCCTCCGCGAGACGAATATTTCTCGGCACGATAGTGCGGAAAACTTTGCGGTCAAAGTGCTCGATAAGTTGCATCGATACCTCGTTCGACAGGTTGACCCGTGGGTCAAACATGGTTCTGAGGATGCCGTACATCTCGAGCTCCGGATTGACCGACTCACGCACCTGTTCGATGGTTTTGAGCAGGGCGCTCAACCCTTCCAGTGCGTAATACTCACACTGCATTGGTATCAGCACGCCATCCGCGGCCGTCAATGCGTTGATCGTGAGCATATTTATGGATGGCGGGCAGTCGATCAGAATAAAGTCGTAGAGCCCTACCACCGGCGCCAGCGCCTTCTTGAGCTTCATCTCCCGACCTATTTCCTGCAGCAGGTTTACTTCGGCAAGCGTCAGGTTTTCGTTGCCCGGCAGCACGGCGAAACCACCTTGAGGCGCGGAGACGATGGTGTCCGCGGCGGTGGCATCGCCGAGCAGCACATCGCAGGCAGAGTTTTCCAGCTCCATCTTGTTAATGCCACAACCCATCGTGGCATTACCCTGGGGGTCCATGTCGACAAGCAGCACCCGTCGCTGCGTCGCTGCGAGCGACGCCGCCAGATTGACGCAGGTAGTGGTCTTACCCACCCCGCCTTTCTGATTTGCAACTGCAAGAATTCGCGTCATGCGCTTAGCCTGGTCCAATTTTCGGAAGTCACTTCCGCCGCAGCAGCACAGCGTGCCGAGACCCCGCCTGCAGGCCTGGCACCTTGAGTTCCATCACGACATGGTCCCACGGTGTGTTGCTCATCTGTTCGAGTTCTTCTGCCGGGTGGCGCCCCTTGAGCGCCACAAACACCCCGTCCTCTCCTACGTGATGCCCTGCAATTTCGACGAGGCGCGGCAATGCAGCCAACGCCCGTGCAATCACCGTATCAAAGCGCTGGCCGGGTGCATAGTCCTCACTCCGGCCTTTGACCGCCACAACATTGCCCAAACCGAGCAAACCGGCGGCGTGCTTTACGAACATAATCTTCTTGTTATTGCTGTCGAGCAGCGTGAACTGTCGTTCTGGTTCAGCAATAGCCAGCGGCAAGCCCGGAAACCCGGGCCCTGTGCCTACATCCAGAACCGTGTCGCCGTGTAACAACGGTCGCGCTACGAGGCTGTCCAGCAGGTGCGCAGAAACCATCGCGCGCGGTTCGCGGATAGCGGTCAGATTGGTGCGCTGGTTCCAGCGCTCAAGCTCCGCTATCAGCGCCGCAAACTTCTCTGCGGCACCCTCCGGAAAGGTCTGGTCAAGCTGGGCAATCGCAGACTCGATATCTTCAGCGCGCACGGTGATAGGCGTCCCTTCGTGCTAGTGGTTGCCGACGAGGTGTTCCTCGAAGAACAGCATCATAGCCTGCTGATAGGTGTCGCGATTATCCCGCTTGCGATAGCCGTGCCCCTCGTTCAGCGCATTCATGTACCAGACCGACTGCCCAAGCTCGCGCAGCGCCTTCACCATTTGCTCGGCCTCCGTGACCGGCACCCGGGGGTCATTCTCTCCTTGCACAACAAACAGCGGCACGCGAATTTTATCGACGTTATTCAGCGGGCTGATCTTCTGCAGGTGTGCTCGCATCGCCGGATCACGTTCGTCGCCGTACTCGACACGCCGCAAATCGCGGCGATAGTCCTGAGTGTTTTCAAGGAAGGTCACGAAATTACTAATGCCAACGATATCCACCGCAGCCTTGAGCCTGTCACTGAAGTGCACGGCGCTTGCCAGAACCATATAGCCCCCGTAGCTGCCGCCATAGACGGCGACACGATTCGCATCGAGGTCGGGCTGCATCTCTATCCAGTCCAGCAGCGCACCAATATCTTTTACCGAGTCTTCTCGCTGATAACCGTTATCGAGCCCGAGATAGGTCTTGCCGTAGCCCAGCGAGCCACGCACGTTCGGTTGAATTACCGCAACGCCGAGTTTGTCGAGCCACATCTGGTAGGTAGCACTGAATGACGGTCGCGCCTGTCCTTCTGGCCCACCGTGGATCGATATGATGACCGGAAACGGTCCTTTGCCGGCGGGCTTGTAAACCCAGGCAGGAATTTCACGACGCCGCTCGCCCTGCATGTCGAATGTCGGGTAACGCACAAGCGTCGGTGTACGGAATTGGCTCGTGTTCAGGCCGCCGACCTCGCTGGTGGTCCAGCGTGTAAGCTCGCCGTAGTCCAGTGGCTCCTCGCCGAGCTCCAGTACAAATGCGTCACTCGGCGTTTGCGTAAGGTTCAGGGTCATACCGAGGCGCCGATCGTCGGGGCTGAACGTAATGCCAAACGCGAGCCCGGTCGGGATGCTCTCCACACGTCGATATTCGCGCGACTTCGTATCCAGCAGGTAGATCCGCGACATGCCATCTTCGTTGGTTACAAAAGCAATGCGGCGGCGGTCGTGACTTATGGTCGCGCTCGATACGCTCCATGGGATATCAGCCGTAACGATCTCTGCTTCGGCTCCGGCCTTGGCGGGCTGCCAGGCGAGTTGATTGAATTCGCCGCCCCGGTCGGTGACCAGCCAGATGCCGTCGGCATCATCGTCAAAGGCAACAGGCTCGTTATAGCTACGGTCGTCTACGCCACCCGCAAGCAGCACAGTGTCGCCGGAGTCGAGGTCCAGCAGGTGTACCCGCGAATCCGTGATACTGACGAAGTTGCTCAACAGCAGCTTGCTGCCATTCGCTGAAAACTCTGCAGGGCCCCACCAGCTTCCGTCATTCGACTCGAGAGCGATCTCGGCTTCGGCCGGATCGGTCGGGTCCATAACCCAGACATCGTTCGATCTGCCGTTGCGACGCGTGCTTTGATACGCAATGCGGCTACCGCGCCTGTCCCAGACGACGGCTCCGTTCCTGGATTCGCCGTCCGTCAGCATGTTGGCGTCGCCGGTCGCCGGATCAAGCTCGAAGATCTGGGCGAATTCGTTGCCGCCGGCGTCACGGGTGAAATACAACTCGGTGCTGCCGGGCCGGCGCGTCACGCCGCTGACCGGCTCGCGGTAGAACGTAATCTGGTTGCGAGCACCGCCCGGCATATCTACGCGATGTAATGAATCCACATCGCCAAACCCTGTGGAAACATAGATACCCTTGCCGTCCGCCGTGAATGATCGAAAACCCGCCGCACGAATATTCTGGTAGCGCATGAGATCAACAACGACCTCAACCGGAATTTCCGGAATATCTTCGAGAACGAGATTACCGTCATTGAGCGTGCGCCGATCAACATCAGCCAACACGCTTATCGGTAGCAGCAATAGGAGCGGCCCCAAGGCCGCGAAGCAACGCGGCAGGCGCAAGCCTCCGTTGCGATACTTTCGGAGTGAGCCTGTAGGAGCGGCCCCCAGGCCGCGAAGCGAAGCGGCAGCCGACCGGCTGCTATTGGCCGCCCCAACAATGACTTTCTGGGATCGGCAGATGGTCGCGGCCTTGGGGCCGCTCCTACATGTTTGCTCCGACCGCAAACCGCGTCGCTTCGCGCCCCGACTTAGAAATTTCATGCGACAAGCAACGCCATGAAGTCATCAACGGCCGTTGCTGCCAGTTTGTCACGGTCGCTGCATATCACGTTGAGTTCAGCCCACTGCCTGGCCGCCAGTTTGGGCGAAACGCTGTCGACAAATTTCTGCTTCAGCACCGGGATACCCTCTTCGCGGCGTTCGCGGTGACCGATGGGGAAGTGAACCTCGATGCGGTCGGTACTGCTGCCGTCTTTGAAGAAAACCTGTACCGCGTTACCGATGTAGCGCAGCTCGGGATCGAAGTAGTCTTTCGTGTATTGCGGATTTTCCTTGACGGTCATCTTGTCGCGCAGCTCGTCGATGCGCGGATCATTCGCAACAGAGTCCTCGTAGTCCGCCGCTGTCAATCGACCAAAGATCAACGGCACTGCAACCATGTACTGGATGCAATGATCGCGGTCTGCAGGATTGTCCAGGGGCCCGGTCTTGTCGATGATGCGCACACCGGCCTCCTGCGTCTCGATGACCACTTTCTCTATGTCAGCAATACGGTCCTTAACCTCAGGGTGCAGCGTCATCCCGGCCTCGACCGCCGTTTGCGAATGGAATTCGGCGGGGAAGGAAATCTTGAACAGGATGTTCTCCATGACGTAACTGCCATACGGCCTCTGGAATTTGAATTCGTTGCCCTTGAACAACACATCATAGAAACCCCAGGTTTTTGCCGTCAGCGCCGAGGGATATCCCATCTCGCCGGTCATGGCGATAAGCGCCAGCCTCACGGCGCGACTGGTCGCATCGCCAGCCGCCCAGCTCTTGCGCGAACCGGTATTGGGTGCATGGCGATACGTGCGTAGTGCGCAACCGTCGACCCAGGCGTTGGAGACCGCATTCAACACCCGCTCACGGTCACCGCCGAGCATGCGGGTAATGACTGCCGTGGATGCAACGCGCACCAGCAACACGTGGTCCAGCCCGACGCGGTTGTAGCTGTTTTCGAGGGCAAGCACGCCCTGTATTTCGTGGGCCTTGATCGCGGCAGTGAGAACATCTTGCATTGTCAGCGGCCGTTTGCCTTCTGCGCGCGCTTTGCGGCTCAGGTAGTCGGCAACCGCGAGAATGCCGCCGAGATTGTCGGACGGATGGCCCCACTCTGCAGCAAGCCAGGTATCGTTGAAGTCCAGCCAGCGATTCATTGCGCCGATATTGAACGCTGCCAGCACAGGATCGAGTTCGTACGAGGTACCGGGTACGCGTGCACCACCGGCCAGCGTCGCGCCGGGTACGACCGGCCCCAGTAGCTTCGTGCAGGCGGGATAATCGAGCGCCTGGAATCCGCAGGCGAGTGTATCCATCAGGCAGTAATGTGCTGTTTCGAAGGCCACGTTGCTGTCCACTTCATAATCGCAGACGTAGTCGGCAATATCGACGAGCGCCTGATCCCAGTCGGCGCGTTTCGCCGAGCGAATATCTATGTTTGACATGCGTGTTTCCTAGCGGTTCTCGATTGAGACCCATTTTTGTAAACCGGGTCCGATATAGTCGGCGGCGGGTCGGATAAGCTTGTTGTCGGCTCGTTGCTCCATGACATGGGCGGCCCAGCCTGTGATGCGTGAACAGACGAAGATGGGCGTAAAGAGATACGTAGGAATGCCCATGAAGTGATACACGCTGGCGGCGAAGAAGTCGGCATTTGCGAACAGCTTCTTTTCATCCCACATGACTTTTTCGACAGCTTCGGAAACCGGATAAAGCGTTGTGTTGCCAACGTCGGCAGCGAGCGCCTTCGACATCTTCTTGTTGACAGAATTGCGTGGGTCCGAGGTCGTGTATACGCGATGCCCGAAGCCCATGATGAGGTCTTTGCGCGCCAGCATTTCGTGCACGCCTTTGACGGCATCTTCTGCGGAATCGAATTTGGAGATCAGCTCCATCGCTGCTTCATTGGCGCCGCCGTGCAGCGGCCCACGCAGTGCGCCGATTGCGCCGCTTACTGCCGAATGCATGTCGGAGAGCGTCCCTGTAATCACGCGTGCCGCAAACGTCGAGGCATTGAATTCATGCTCGGCGTAGAGAATCAGGGTCGTGTCGAGACTCTTCCTGTGCAGCTCTTTCGGTGCCTTGCCGTGCAGCATGTGCAGGAAATGTCCCGCGATGCTGTCGTCGTCTGTCTTCGTGTCGATACGTACGGCGTCCGTATGGAAGCGATGCCAGTAGAGCAGCATTGAGGGCAAGCAAGCGAGCAGGCGATCAGCGACATCCTGCTGGTTGGAGAAATCACCTTCCGGTTCGATGTTGCCCAGAAACGAAACGCCGGTGCGCAGCACATCCATCGGATGCGCGTCTTTGGGCACCATCTCGAGGACGGTCATCAGCGCTTCGGGCAGTCCGCGATTTGCCTTGATCTTGTCAATGTAGGCCGCGAGCTCCGCACTTGTTGGCAGCGCGCCATGCAACAACAGGTACGCGACCTCTTCAAAGCTTGCGTTGTTTGCAAGATCGTAAATATCGTAGCCGCGGTAGGTTAGGCCTGCGCCTTCCTTGCCCACCGTGCAAATGTGTGTGCTGCCAGCGGTAACGCCGGCCAGTCCGCCTGTCTTCTTGTTAGCTGCCATCTTTTTCTCCCGTTCTCAGGCCCTGGTCCCTGAACAGCGCGTCGAGCTTGTCCTCATACGCCTGGTATCCCAGTACATCGTAGAGTTCCTTTCTGTTCTGCATCGTATCCACCACCGCCGCCTGCGTGCCGTCCCGCTTGATCGTTTCATAAACATTGATCGCGGCTGCCGACATCGCCCTGAACGCACTCAGTGGATACAGCGTCATTGCCACACCGACGTCGGCCAGCTCCCTGGTCGTATACAACGGCGTCTTGCCGAACTCGGTCAGGTTGGCGAGTACCGGTACTTTAATCACGTCGGTGAACTGTTGGTATTCATCTATTGTGGTAAGCGCCTCGGCAAAAATCATGTCTGCACCGGCCTCCACGTAGGCTGCCGCGCGATCGATAGCGGCCTGCTGGCCTTCCACAGCATGCGCGTCGGTGCGCGCCATGATGACGAATTGCTCATCGATGCGGCCGTCCGCCGCCGCCTTCAGGCGATCACACATCTCCGCCGGCTCGACGAGCGCTTTGCCGGGCCGGTGGCCGCAGCGCTTGACCGCAACCTGGTCCTCCATGTGCACGGCCGCCGCACCGGCCCACGTCATTTCGCGGATCGTCCGGGCAATCATGAAGGCGCTGCCCCAACCGGTGTCGATGTCGACGAGTAGCGGCACGTCGGTAGCCGAACAGATTCGGCGTACGTCCTCGCAGACGTCGTTAAGCGTCGTCACGGCGAGGTCCGGAAGGCCAAAAGACGCATTCGCGACGCCGGCCCCTGAGAGATAGATCGCCTTGAAACCAGCCCTTTCAGCCAGCATGGCCGTATAGGCGTTTATGGTGCCAACGATCTGAAGCGGGTTCTCCGCTAGAAGGGCGGCGCGGAATCGGGCTCCTGCACTCATCTCGAATCCTCTCTGGATTTTGCCTGCGACGCCGGTTCCGTACTTTTTTAATCAGGATTAAAACCGGCCGGGAGCGGGATTCTAAACTACCGGAGGGCCCATTCCCAAATGAAGCGGAACGGAAACTTTAGCTACCCGACCAGGCACATCGAAGACCTCCCGTGAGGCTGCCGGCAAACTAGGGGCCTGGAACGTAGGACAGAACGTCCTCCGCCAGGACGCGCTGATTATCCAGCAAGAAAATGACTACGCTGAGCTCCGATTGCCTGTAGACGAGTCTTCGGCGAAGCTCCCGGTCGGTCTTAAGCGGGGCAAACAGCGCCTGCAGCTCGTCGTAGTCGACCCCTGCCAGCTCGCAGGGCGGAAACCCGGTAGGGGTGCCGTCCAGGTTCTCGAGCGTCGGACAGTCCTCGCGTATCGAATCCTGAATACGATTGGGAATGACTCCGCGAATGATGCGCCGATAGTCTTCCGTTGGCTCCCAGCCGCTGCGGGCCGTGTTTGCCTGGTTGTGGTAAGTCGCAAGACTCGTGCGCAGGTTGATGTCATCGATAAGTCGAATACTGCCGGTGCTTAGCAAATCCTGGTACGTACTCTGGCTGGCGACAAACGGCCAGATCTCTGACGAGTAAAATGCCGCCAGTACAATTTCGTTATCGAGCAGCGTATCCGCATCCAGCCAGTCAAGAAACTGTTGACTGAATACCTGGACGTCATTAAAGAACTGGACCCTGTATTCGAGAGCCTGCCGATCATGTTCCACATCGGCCCTGACCCGCTCGATGTACTCATCGCGCAGCTCACTATCACGCCGATTTTCAAACGCAGTGTCCACCGCCAGCGCGACCAGCACGCCGACCACGACCAGGACAAACTCCGCCGCGAGTCCGCCGCGACCTTTTAGAATATTGTGCAGCGTCACTCGCTGCCGCCGATCTGGACGACCACTCGGCCTGTCACGGTGCCATCGATGTAGGCCTGGAAAGCATCGGGCAAGTCATCAAAAGCAATCGTTTTGTGGCCGATGGTGTCAAGGTGCTGCGGCCTGAGGTCGCCGCCGATGCGTTGCCAGACGGCGCGGCGAAGATCGCGCGGCGTGTCTACCGAATTAATTCCCAGCAGGCACACGGCTCGCAAAATAAACGGCAGAACGGTGGTGTTGAGTGCCGGACTGGCAGCCAGCCCGATGCTGGCTATATTGCCGCCATAGCGCATGGTGCGTGTCAGCCATGTCAGGTAGTCGCCGCCGAGGTTGTCAATGGCGCCTGCCCATTCCGCTTTCTCCATCGGCCGTTTTCCAAGATCTATCTCGTTGCGCAGCAGTATCCGGGTCGCCCCGATCTCTCGCAGATAGTCTTCCTCGGTCGCCTTCCCGGTAAGCGCCACGGCCTCGTAGCCGCGGCCGTTTAACATGTCGATCGCAACACTGCCGACACCGCCGGTCGCACCTGTCACAACGACAGGGCCCTGGTCGGGTGCCTGGCCATTTTGTTCCATGCGATGAATGGCAAGCGCGGCCGTGTAACCGGCCGTACCGATCTGCATCGCCTCGGTCGCCGTCATGCCCTCCGGAATCGGAACGAGACTTTCGCTCTTGATTCGCGCGTATTCGGAGTAGCCGCCATCGACCGTTTCGCTCAGGCCGCAGCCGTTCACGAGCACGGCGGTGCCCGGCTGAAACTCGGCGTCCTCGGAGCTGACGACAACGCCCGCAAGATCGATTCCGCCGTTCAGCGGGTAGCGTCGAAGAATGCGTCCCTTTCCTGTCGCCGCAAGAGCATCCTTGTAGTTAATGGTCGAGTGGCTGACGCGAACGACAACATTGCCCTCCGTCAGATCATCGATCGACAGCGTTTTGAACGCCGCAACAATTTTGCCGTCTTCTTCATCGATTCGATACGCACGAAAACTGTCCACTCATGTTCTCCCTTTATCCAGCCGGTTCAGCCAGGACACGAGACCCGCCGAATTCAATGTGACATCAACCTCTATTATTGATCGAATGGCATCTGCGTCGCCCTTGAAACCATGCTCGAGCACACGCTCCGACAGGTAATCATGCATCGCGAGCTGCAGCGCATGGCCGCGATTATTTTCATCCCGAAGATCAAGTGCCATTTGCGCATAGTCGTCGATGCCGGCGTGCATGTCGGCGGCGAGACGGTCGAGATTGCGTACGCGGCTATAGTGCGTGAGGTAAACCTGCTCAGGATTGCAGGCCATGATGCGATCAACAGATTTATGCGCCTCGAGCGGATCAAAGCTCGCCGGCGTCGAGGTCGGGTAGATGAACTCACCGCTCACCGTATCCAGTTCCCGATACGACACACCGAAGTTGTCGCCCGTGAATACACCGCGTGAGCTCGGGTCATTAAGACAATAGTGGTGTCGTGCGTGGCCCTCGGTGAACAGCGTTTGCATTTCTCGGCCGTTGAGCTTTATCCAGCTGTCGTCGCTTGCAACCACAACACGGTCCGCGTCAATCGGCCGGATCTCGCCATACATTTCGCGCGTACGCTCGACGCCGTAAACACCCTCCGTCCCCTTGATGAGTTTCGCGGGATCGATCATGTGCGGCGCACCACGCGGATGAACGACGCAGTGCGCGTTCGGCAAATGCTGCATCAAGAGTCCGGCGCCGCCGGCGTGATCAAGATGCACGTGCGTAAGGAAGACGAAATCCACATCCGCGGGGTCGAGGTCGCGCTGCTGCAGCGCATCGAGTAACAGCGGTACGCTGTCGTTGCTTCCGGTGTCAACGAACGCCGCGCGGCCACCCTCGACGATCAGGTGACTGGCGTCCTGCATTGGGCGCATGTACTCGGTATCTACGGCAAAGATGCCGTTATTCAGCGCTGTAATTTGTGCGCTGTCGCCCGGCATCAGTTCATTGGCGCGCGCAACAACGCCTACTCTACCTTGGTGGTTTCGAGCCCGTCCAGGCGGGCGAAGTAGCGGGCGAGGAGCGGTATGTCCTTCTCGTCAATCAACGTGGCTTGCGCGCCCATGATGGCATTGCTACGTACGCCGCTCTTGTACTGCTTTAGCGCGTGTTGCAGATAACTTTCGTGCTGACCGGCGAGCGTCGGCCACTGAGCGCTGACGCTAATGCCGTTTTGTCCATGACAGGCAACGCAGGCTGCCGCGGCCTGGAAGGACTGCGCTTCCGAGCCGCCGGCGGCGACGGTATCGTTGCCAAGGCTCGCGAGATACGCAGAAACATCCTCGATTTCCTGGTCGGTCAGGCTGGCCGCGTGCGCCTGCATGGTCGGATGCGGGCGCTCGCCGCTACGATAGCCCTGCAGGGCGATGACCAGGTAGCCCGCCTTCTGGCCACCGAGCTTGGGAACACGGTAGGAGGGATACGCATTGCGATAGCCCTCTATGCCGTGACAGCCGAGGCAGGTATAGCCAAGCTGTTTGCCAGCCTCCGGGTCACCTTCGGCAAGCGCTGACGGGCTTAGGAAAAGGGCGGTTAGGAGCAGGGCTGCTGCGCTGGCTACGATCTTCATGTTCGCAATCACTTAGGTAATTTGTCGGAAATATCGCCCGTTTATGCGCCAGGGCGATTAGTGTGGGCGCTATGGTAGTGACACTTCTGTGTGATTTCTAGAACCTATCCCATAATTCCCCCTGAAGTGCGTGCTAGGATCGGGCCGAATCCGTGATCTCAGCAGGTATTTATAGTGAAAAAGGGCATTGTTGCTGTACTGGTCATCCTGGCCATCGTTGTTATTGTCTCACCCGGCATTCTTGGTCGACTAGCGGAAAAAAGCGTTGACGAAAACCTTAACTGGGCTGCTTCCGAACAGGGTGACGTTGTCGTCAGTTCGGATAGTTTTGACCGAGGCTGGTTCTCCTCGGAGGGGCAGCACCGGATAGAGATCAAGGGCGGCAACCTTGGCGCCATGCTGATGGAGCTCAGCGGACCTGGCGAGCCCCTGCCCGTGCTGGTCATCAACACGCACCTGGATCACGGCCTGATTCCGTTTTCGTCCCTGTCGCGGGAAAACGGCTCGCTGGCGCCGGGTCTTGGAAGCGCGGTCTCGACCTTGAGCGTTGAGCTCGGCGACGGCGCGACCGTGGACATTCCTGGAAAGATCTTTAGCAACGTTGCCCTCGGCGGCGCTCTGCAGTCCAGCTACCAGATCGAACCCGGCTCGCGCAGCGACGGCCACAAGAAGGCCGCCTGGGGAGCCAGCAAGATTGACGTTACGGCGGACGCGATCAGTGGCAACGTTGACTTCGCAGGCGACATCCAGGGCGTCACGTTCAGCGAGCGCTCGGAATCGCTCGTTATTGACAGCCTGACATTCTCAGGCAAGCAGGCGCCAACGAAATACGGCTTCTCCGTTGGTGATATGACGATGCAGCTCGACGGCATGTCCGTCTCTGCCAACGGCGTCGAAGCCGGCGGCATCAAATCGATGCGCGTCGATGGCCATACCAAGCTCGACGGCGATCGAGTCGGCGGCCGTACAACATTCAAAGTAGCCTCGCAGGCCCTTCCCATGTTCGGAGACGTCACGGTTTCCGGCGACGTTGTTCTCGATGGGGCGAACGCCCGGGCCATCGGCGACCTTAGCGCCAAAATGCGTGCACTGGGGCCCGGCGCGGACGAAACGCAGACCTTCGCTGTCATTGAAAATGACCTGAAGCACCTGCTGGCCTCCGGTTTGGAAATGCGTTTCGATCAGCTCGATGTGGCCTCGCCGATGGGCGCGGTCGAAATGGACATGCGCGTCAAGGTTTCAGAGCGCGATACCGACGCGTTCGAGTGGTCCTCACTGCTGCTTGCCACTGAGGGCGCGGCCAATCTTTCCGTGCCGGAAGCGCTGGTCGAAATGGCCCTTGCGATGAACCCCCAGGCGGGCGCCGTCGTCGCCATTCTTCTGCAGAAGAATGGCGATGTCTACGAGATGGCGGCCAAGCTTGAGAAGGGCCTGATGACGATCAACGGCGCGCCAATTCCGATTCCATTGGGTGCCTTTTAGCCTGTGGTTGCGTAGTCAGCTAACGGACTGTGCGACGAAGGTCTATCTCTGCCGCGCGGTGGCAAACAACGCGCGTCCCGTCAATGTCGCACGCGACAGGCTGCTTCTGCGCACAAATATCCACCGCATACTCACATCGGGGATGAAATACACAGCCAGAGGGCGGCTGTAACAGCGACGGCACCTCACCCTGCAGCGGCGCCGTAATCGGCGCGACCACCGGGTTCGGAACCGGCACCGCATCGATCAGGGCGCGCGTATAGGGGTGCCGTGGGCGGGAGAACAGCGCTGCGTTGTCGGCCAGCTCCACGAGTCGTCCCATGTACATTACGAGCACGCGATGGCTGACACAGCGCACGACGGCCAGATCGTGAGTGATAAACAGTATTGCAAGGCCAGTGTCTTCCTGTACCTTTTTGAGCAACGCCAGCACGCGCTCACGGACCGAGCCATCGAGCGCGGCCACCGCTTCATCGCAGATCAGTACCTTCGGGCCCAACACCAGCGCGCGCGCAATGGCGACACGTTGCGCCTGTCCCCCCGACAGCTCGTGCGGATAGCGCCGCAGGTACGTATCGCTCAGACCGACCTGCTCCAGCGTTTCGATGATGCGGGCGGTTCGCTGGCCCTTGTTCAGCTGCGGCTCGTGGACGAGCAGGGATTCCTCGACCAGCGAGTGCACGCGCATCTGCGGGTTCAGCGCGCTGGCAGGATCCTGAAACACCAGCTGCAGGTCCCGCCGCTGCGCTTTGGCCCGCTGCTCAACGGGGCCCTCGAGGGGCGACCCGGCGTAGACCGCCCTGCCGGCCTGCATTGGAATCAGGCCCAGCACGGCGCGAACAAAGCTCGACTTTCCGGAGCCTGACTCGCCTACGATCGCAATGGTCTCGCCGCAGCGCAGCGACAGGCTGACATCCCGCACGGCCTGCAGGCGCTCGCTGCCAAATGCCCTGTAACTGACTGAGGCGCCCTCGACGCCCAGGATCGATACACCGGTGGCCGGCGGTGGGATGTCCTCTCGATCGAGTCGCGGCGCAGCTTGCAGCAGGACCCGCGTGTGTTCGTGGCCTGGGGAGGCAAACAGCGACGTCGTTGCGCCGGCATCGACGACACGCCCCGACTCCAGCACCAGCATTCGTTCGCAATGTCCTGCTACCACACCGAGATCGTGCGTAATCAACAGCAGCGCCGTGTCATCTCGAATTTCTTCGAGCAGCGCCAGTATTTGTGCCTGCACCGTGACATCCAGCGCGGTCGTTGGCTCGTCGGCGATCAGCAGGTCTGGCTCGGCGATCAGGGCCGACGCCAGCATGACCCGCTGGCGCATGCCGCCCGACAACTCGTGAGGATAGGCGCGGACCTGTCGGGCCGCGTCCGAGATTCCAACTCGCCTGAGCATGTCGACGATGCGCGCATCGATGTCGGCACGGGCGACGAGTTTGTGGCGGACCAGAATCTCGCGCAGCTGCCGTCCGATTCTCAGGTAGGGATTCAGCGCCTGCATCGGGTCCTGAAAGACAATGCCGATTCGGCGGGCGCGTATCGTGTTCAGTGTGTCTTCGCCAGCGCCGAGCAGCTCAAGCCCCGAAAATCGCACGCTACCGGTCACGCGCGCCTGTCGTGGCAGCAACCCGAGAATCGCCAGCGCTGTTTGTGATTTGCCGGAGCCCGATTCACCTACGAGTCCGATCGACTCACCGCCGGAAATAGAAAAACCAAGATCGTCGACGACGACGTCGTCGCCGTATCTGACCGTCAAGCCGCTGACGTCCAGAAGACTCATTTGACGTGCCTTGCATCAAAATAGTCGCGAAGGCCGTCGCCGAGAAAGTTGAAACACATGAGAATGGCCGCCAGCAGACAGGCCGGGATTAACAGTGCCCACGCGGCGCCCTCCATTTGCTTGACGCCGTTGTTGACCAGCGCGCCCAGCGACGTTTGCGGCTCTTGTATACCGAGCCCCAGGAAGCTCAGGAAGGACTCAACGAGAATCGCCTGTGGAATCGTCAGCGTAACGTAGACGACGACGATGCCAATCAGGTTCGGCGCAATGTGGCGCAGAATAATCCGCGCAGTGCTGACGCCCGTCAGGCGTGCCGCCTGGACGAACTCCCGCTCGCGAAGGCTGAGCGTCTGGCCACGAACGATACGCGCCATATCGAGCCAGTTGACTGCGCCGATTGCTACGAAGATCAGCAGGAAGTTCCTCTCGAATACCACCATCAGCAGTATCACGATGAAAATAAACGGCAGCGCGTACAGCGTGTCGACGAAGCGCATCATGACCGCATCAACACGGCCGCCAACAAAGCCGGCTACGGCACCGTATGTCACTCCGATAACGAGGCTGACGAGGCTCGCGACAATCGCGACCAGCAGCGTTACGCGCACGCCGAGCATGGTTCGCACGAAGAGATCTCTGCCGAGGTCGTCTGTACCGAACCAGTGTGCCGCCGTCATGGTCGGCGGCAATAGCGGCAGCTCGAAGTTGGTGGTGAGGTAATCGTTCGGGCTGACCCAGGGCCCAACCAGGGCGAACAACGCGGTTAACGAAAGGATACCGGCACTAACGCTGATCGCACGGTTTCGCATGAGGCTCATCGGTAACGCACGCGCGGGTCAATGGCGCCGTAGAGCACATCGACAATGAGGTTTAACGACACAATCAGCGTCGCGTAAAAGACAACAATGCCGAGTACGAGGGTGTAGTCGCGATTGAGCGCGCCGCGAATAAACGCCTGGCCGAGACCCGGTATGTCGAAAATTTCCTCGACGACGACAGAGCCCGTCAGTATTGCCGCTATCGCCGGGCCCATGTAGGAAAGCACGGGAAGCAGCGCTGGCTTTAATGCGTGCAGACGTATGACAGTAAACATGCCGAGGCCCTGTGCCCGCGCGGTGCGAACAAAGTCACGCGCCAGTACCTCGATCATGCTTGCGCGAGTCAGTCGCGCTATATATGCGATCTGTGGAAGCGCGAGCGTAACTACGGGAAGCAGCAGTCTCGAGTAGCCCGTCGTGCTGCTCCAGCCCACCGGTAACCATTGCAGCTTGACCGCGAACAACAGGACCAGAATTGGTGCGACCACGAAGACGGGTATGGAGATACCGGTCATCGAAAATGCCATGATCCAGCGGTCGAGATAGGAGCCCTCGCGCAGAGCCGCGATCGTACCGGCGGCCACCCCAACGCCAAGCGCCAGAGCCATCGCCAACGCACCCAGGCTAAGGGACAGCGGGAAGGTCAGGCCGATCAGTTCGTTGACCGTGTAGTCCCGCAGACGATAGGACGGGCCCAGGTCGCCTTGCAGCAGGCCGGTCAGATAGCGCGCGAACTGCTTGGGCAGCGGCTCATCAAGATGGTAGGCCTGCTTGATGTTCTGCTCGACATCGGCGGACAGCACTCGCTCGTCGTCAAACGGCCCCCCCGGCGCCGCATGCACCATAAGGAAAGTCAGGGCAATAACCAGCAGCAACGTGGGTATGGCCCCCAACACTCGGAGCAACGTGTATCGCAGCAATTTGTTTTCCGCTAATCGCGCGGCTATTCAGTCGCGCTGAGACTCAGATGCTGACTGTAATGATAATCAAGGACGTTGTCTCCCCAGCCACTGACCCTGGAGCTAACAAGGTGCTTGCTAACGTAGAAGTACAGCGGAATAACGGGATGCTCGGCTAGCATGACGCGCTCGGCCTCTTCCAGGTAAAGCGCTCTGCGAGAAACGTCAGCCTGCTTCGCTGCTCGCTGCATCAGCGACTCATAGTCGTCATTGGCGTAGCGTGGCATATTCGCGGCACTGCCCGCCTGCAGCACGCTAAGAAACGAGTGCGCGTCTTTGTAGTCGCCGAGCCAGCTTGAACGAAAGACCTCTGTTACGTCCGCATTGCGCATGTTCGCCAGCAGTACCTGGAACTCTTCGTTGATCAGCGTCGCCTCCGCACCCAACACGTCCTTCCACATTGCCTGGATAGCAACAGCAATCTTCCGGTTCAAATCGGAGGTGTTGTAGCGAAGCTCGAAGCGCAGCGGCTTGGTATCACTGTAGCCGGCCTCCTTATAAAGGCGGCGTGCAAGCTTGTTGCGCTCTGCTTGCGTCAGCGCCGCGAAACTCAGAACGGTCGGCTCGTAATTCTCAACGCCTGGCGGCACCCAGCTGTATGCCGGCGCCTCGCCACGACCTACGACCTTTCCGGCCAACAAGTCGCGATCTATCGCCATCGACAGTGCCTTTCTCAATGGCAGGTTATCTTTGAACGGCGGCTTCGTGAGGTTAAAGCCGTAAAAGTAGAGCCCAAGATACGGGGCAATGCGAAGTTCGCTGCCAAACTGCGATCTGAGTTCGGCGAAATTCTCTGACGGTACGGTGCTGGTGGCGTGCAGCTCACCTGCGCGAAAGCGATTGAGCTCGGCCGCATCCTGCACAACAACGTGATAGTTGACGCCGTCGAGTGCTGTTTTCTCATTGTTCCAATAAAGCTCGTTGCGACGCAGCGCTATGACCGACGCGGGCACCCGCGCGTCCAGCACGAACGCTCCGTTCGACAACAGCGTGCCGGGCCGCGCAAAGCCATCGCCGTGTTCCGCAATGGGCGCTGGGTGTAGAGGAAAGGTGGATGGATGCGCAAACAGCTCGAGGATATAGGGCGTCGGCCGGGTCAGCTGCACGACGAGAGTCAGGTCATCAGCCGCTTTGACGCCCAGCGCCTTCGGCGGCAAATCACCGGCAACGATCTCCGGCGCATTAACTATCGCGTCCACCAGGTTGGCGTAAAAAGAAGCGGTCTGCGGTGCGACCAGGCGGCGCAAACCGAAGACGAAGTGTTCGGCCGTTACCGGGTCGCTGTTGGACCAGCGTGCATCGGCTCGCAGATGGAACGTGTAGGTGAGGCGGTCATCCGATATTTCCCAGCGCTCCGCAGCCGCCGCAACCAGCTCTCCTGTCGGCGTGTAAGACACCAGCCCCTCGCCGATATCGCGAAGCACCTCAAGCGCCTGGGAGCTTCGTGCCTTGTGTTGGTCCAGCGATTCGGGATCCGTGGGGATAGCGCGTTGCAAAACAACACCGACGTCCGGCGTGTCTCTGGAGCACGATGACGCGAATACGACGAATAGCAGGACAAAAACAAGTAACGGCAGGGGCCTTTTCATTTAACAAGAATACCTGATTGGCTAGCGCTTTCGCGTGATTCAGTCACATCGGTGATATTGTTTGTCCACTATTTCTTGGGGCGGGGGGCATACTCGTGCGGGAGTTCGTTGAAGAGCTGCGTCATCGCAACGTCTTTCGCGTTGCAGCCGCCTACCTGGTTATTGGGTGGCTGATCGCGCAGGTTGCAGACCTGGCGACCGATGCGTTCAACGCGCCGGACTGGGTCATGCAAATGCTGATCGTTGCCCTGCTGCTGGGTTTGCCGGTTGCACTATTCCTGGCATGGGCATTCGAGCTTACGCCTGAAGGAATTGTTCGCGCGGAGGACCTTCCTCCTGAGCAATCCAAAGATCCTCGCGCGGCCCGCGTGCTAAACACCGTGATTATCGGCACGCTGACTGCGGCGGTACTCTTGCTCGGCTGGGATAAGCTGCAGGGAACGGCATCGCCGGGCACCTCGCTCACCAGCGTTAGCAATAAATCGATCGCCGTATTGCCCTTCGATGACTTCAGCCCCGGCGGCGACCAAGCCTGGTTCGCCGATGGGCTGACCGAAGAGATCCTCAATTCGCTTGCTCGTACAACTGACCTTGAGGTTGCATCGCGAACCTCGTCTTTTGCTTTCCGAAATACGACCGATGACGTGCCAACGATTGCGAATGCCCTCGGTGTCGCGCATGTGCTGGAAGGCTCTGTACGCCGGGCTGACGATCGCTTACGAGTGACCGCGCAGCTGATACGCGCGGCCGATGACAAGCACCTATGGTCGGAGACGTTTGACGGCAGCAATCAGGACTCGATTACGATCCAGGAAGAAACGGCTTTTGCGATTGCGAACGCATTGCAGACCGCGATGGACCCGGAAGAGCTTACGCGAATGTTGTCAGCAGGTACCCGTTCGGTAGAGGCCTGGGAGGCCTATCTTCGCGCGCTGGCCCTGAACCATGAGATGACGGCTGAAATGGCCGTTGATAGCGTGTTTGACGTCATCGCGACTTTCGAAAAAGCGGTCGACATTGACCCGGGGTTTGCCGACGCGCAGCTCGAGCTTGCCGCGATCTGGGAAAACCAGCTGAATCCCACTTCGGTCTACTACAAAGCATCGGGTCCGCCACGCGAGGAACGAAAAGAGCGATACAACAGAGCTATTGACGCCGCCGCCAAGCATGCGCGATCTGATATCACGCGAGCGGAGGCCGAGATGCGCCGCGCCGCATCCGAGCTTCGCATCAGGGATCAGATCTCCGTCGCGGAACGCATGGCCGAGCTCGTTCCCGAACGTCGTCTCGGCTGGGCCTGGCTGAACTACCTGTACGCGAGTATTGGCGAGTATGACAGGGCCCGCGAGGCAGGTCTCAAGACCTGGCTCTACAAGCCGGAAATCGGAACCTCGGATAGCTCCCTGATTCAGACCATGCACCGGGTAAGCATCGATGATGCGCTCGCCATCGTCGACGAAGCGCTGCAGGTGCCGCGACCGTCGGCGAATGTTCTCTACCAGTCCCATCGCGCCTTACTGGCGGCCAGGAAAGTCGAAAGGGCCGCCGAGCTAGTCGGCCCTTACGCCCTGGAGTCCGGCGACCAGGAAAGTGTCCTGCTGATGAAGATACGACAGGCCTGCGCTGAGGGCCGCATCGCGGATGCCGACGAACTGTTCCAGTCCGTCGACGCATCATCGAACACCCGTTGGCTCTATTTGATGACGCTCGGATTCGACGACCAGGCGCGAGAGCTCCTGCGCCCGCTCGACACACCCGAAAATCTCTTCGCGCTATCCGGTTATCTGTCGTACTTGTCGTTCGAGGCGCGTGACTATCCGCTACTTTGGAAGACGCTGACGGCACAGGGCATCGAGCGGCCGCGCGCGCGACCGATGGCTTACCGGTGCGAGCGCTAAAAATCTCTCAGGCGCTTTTCTTCAGATGCCGCTTCTTCAGGTGAATCAATAACAGCGATACGGCTGACGGCGTCATGCCCTCCAGGCGTGATGCCTGGCCCAGGGTGACTGGCCTCGACGCCTGGAGCTTTTGTCGCGCCTCGTTCGACAGACCGTCCACCGCCGTATAGTCAATGTCCAGCGGCAGGCGCAACGACTCTTGCTTCGCGTGCTTCGAAATCTCGCGTTCCTGGCGCTCGATATAGCCCGCATATTTCGCCTGCACCTCGAGTTGCAGCTCGACTTGTTCGCGCTGCTCGTCGCTTGCAAGCTCCGTCGAATCGAAAACGCCGACCGAAGTCAGGCCCGATACCGCCGCGTAGTTGAGCTCCGGCCGACGCAGCAAATCAAGCGCCGTGCATTCGCGCTGCAGGGCCTTACCTATCAGCAGTTCGTCATTCTCGCTCAACAATTGCGGCCGCAGCATTGCGCTGGAAAGCCGTTGTTGCTCGCGACTGACCGCTTCCCGCTTGGCCTCGAAGACACTCCATCGCTCGTCATCGACGAGGTGCAGCTCGCGACCGATCGGCGTCAGACGAAGATCGGCATTGTCCTCGCGCAACGTGAGGCGGTATTCGGCGCGGCTCGTGAACATACGATAGGGCTCGGTGACGCCACGCGTGATGAGGTCGTCAACAAGCACGCCGATGTAGGCTTCGTGACGCTGAGGAAACCACTCTTCCTTCTCATTGGCTTGCCGCGCGGCGTTGATGCCGGCCAGCAAGCCCTGCGCTCCGGCCTCCTCGTAACCGGTCGTTCCATTAATCTGGCCGGCGAAATACAGGCCATCGATATGTTTGGTCTCGAGGGTCGGCTTCAGGTCGCGCGGATCGAAATAGTCGTATTCAATCGCATAACCCGGCTGCGTAATTTCGGCCTTTTCGAATCCGACAATCGTGTTGACGAAACGCTGCTGGACGTCTTGCGGCAGGCTTGTCGAAATACCGTTTGGGTAAACCACGTCGGTTGTCAGGCCTTCGGGCTCGACAAAGACCTGATGTGAGGCCTTGTCGGCAAAGCGCACGACCTTGTCTTCCACGGAAGGACAGTAGCGCGGACCGATGCCTTCGATCATGCCCGAATACATCGGCGACTCGTCAAGCGCAGCACGAATAATCTCGTGGGTTTCCTCGGTCGTTTTCGTGATGTGACAGGACACCTGTTGCGGATGATCACGGCGACGTCCCAGGAACGAGAACACCGGCATGGGGTCATCACCCGGTTGTTCGAGCATCGCCGCGTAGTCCAGCGACTTGCCGTTCAGCCGCGGTGGTGTACCGGTCTTCAGCCGCGCGACATTAAACGGCAGCTCGCGTAAGCGCACCGCCAGCCTGTTCGATGGCGCATCGCCGACGCGCCCGCCCGCGGTCTCGGTGCGGCCGATCAGGATGCGGCCACCGAGGAAGGTACCGACCGTCAGCACTACGCTCCTGCCGAAAAAGGTCTGCTCATCGTCGGTAATGACGCCGCCCACCCGGTCTCCGTCGATAAGCAGATCATCGACAGAGGCCTCAGCAAGATGCAGCCCCGGCTGACCCTTGATGATCTCGCTGATCGCAGCGCGGTACAGTGCGCGATCCGCCTGCGCGCGCGTCGCCCGAACCGCTGGCCCCTTGCTGGCGTTCAGCGTGCGAAACTGAATGCCCGCGCGGTCGATCGCACGGGCCATTGCACCGCCCAACGCATCGATCTCACGGGTCAGGTGACCCTTACCAATGCCGCCGACGGCCGGGTTGCAGCTCATCTGCCCGAGCGTCGCAATGTTCTGCGTAATCAGCAGCGTACGGGCGCCCGAGCGCGCGGCAGCCAGTGAGGCTTCCGTACCGGCGTGTCCGCCGCCAATAACAATTACGTCATACCGCTCGGTCATCGTTGTCAGGCTCTTCTACAAAAAGTGGCTGCTGGTTAAAAAGTAACCATTTAGGGCCCGGCATTCTAGAGTGTGGCGCGCGGCGGCGCTACAGAAACTTTACTATTTACAGGCTGTTGTCCAAGATAGCCCGCTGTTTTGCGCTCAGGTGAAACGATGCCCCGATACACCGCCGTCCTGTTGGCGGCCCTCTTTGTCAGTGCTGCCGGCCATACCCAGTCGCTCGATCTCTCGGAGTGCCGCATCAGCGCCGGCCCCGGGACGCCGAGCATGAAAGCGCGCTGCGGCACGTTGCTGCGCCCGCTCGACCCGACGGGCGTTGTCAGCGGTGAGATCAGGCTGCGCGTCGCCGTCGTGCCGGCGCTTAACCTGACGCCGGAAACCGACCCGTTCGTGCCGATTGCCGGTGGGCCTGGGCAGGGCTCCGTGCAGTTTTATGCTATGTATTCACGGGCCTTCGAAGACGTACGGCGCAACCGCGACATTCTGCTGGTCGATCAGCGCGGTACCGGCGAGTCGTCGCGGATGGATTGCCCGGTCGACGAAAGCTTGGTCGAGGGTCAGTACTCGAAAGAACTAACGATCGAGTACACCAACGATTGCCTGCAGGCACTGCCGTTCGATCCGCGCTTTTTTACGACCAGCGTTGCGGTATCCGATCTCGAGGCCGTTCGCAACGCGCTTGGCTATCCGACTTTGAACCTTTACGGCGTTTCCTACGGCTCGCGTGTCGCGCAGCACTTTGCGCGCCGCTATCCCGAATCGACTCGCACGGTCGTTCTTGACGGCGTTGTGCCGCCGCAGGTTTCGCTGGGACCGGATATTGCCATCGAAAGCCAAAAGGCCGTCGATCGTATTCTCGAGCGCTGCGTCAAAGACGAGGACTGTAACGAGCGCTTCCCGAATATCCAGGCGACCTTTGGTCGACTGGTCGCCGAATTGCGCGAAGCTCCTGTAACGATCGACGTTCCGGACCCCAACAGTGGCCGGCCCGAACGAATGATCTTTGGTCGCAGCGAAATGGCCGTTGCTATCCGGCTGCTCGCCTATCACCCGAATACGATCGCCCTGATGCCGTTGCTCATCAATGAGGCAGGCAACGGCAACTACGGGCCACTGGCGTCGCAATATCAGATGACGATGATCGCCATGCGTGATGCGCTGGCGCTGGGCATGCACAACGCCATCATGTGCACCGAAGATCTGCCCTTCCTGGAGACCGGCGCGATTGACCATGACAGCATCACCGCAAGCTACATGGGTTCGCTGCAGCTGGAGGCGCTCGAGGCTGTTTGCTCGGTCTGGCCGGCGGGGCCTATCGATGCGGAGTTCAAGAAGCCACTGTCCACAGACCTGCCGGTGCTGCTGTTGTCAGGCGACGCAGACCCGATCACACCGCCGCATTACGCGGATCAGGCCGCGCTCGAGCTTACGAACTCGGAACACCTGGTTGGCCGCCACCAGGGACACGGCCAGATTACCGTCGGCTGCACGCCGCGGCTGGTTGCCGACTTCGTCGACACCGCCAACCCCGCTGCAGTAGACAGCCAATGCCTGGAGCGCAGCTTCGCCATGCCGTTTTTTCTGGACTTCTCAGGACCGACGCCGTGATCAAAGTCGACGGCATTCACAAGTCTTTCGGCAAGGTGCACGCCGTTCGCGGCGTCAGCTTCGACGCGCCTGACGGCAAGATAACCGGTTTGCTCGGACCGAATGGTGCCGGCAAATCGACGACGCTGCGGGTGTTATACACGGTGCTGAAGCCCGACCAGGGCTCGGCGCTTATCGATGGTATCGACGTTGTCAGTGACAGCCTGCGGGCCCGGCGGCGCATGGGCGCGCTGCCGCACGGCTCCGGCCTCTATCCGCACCTGACGGCGCGAGAAAACATCATTTATTTCGCGCGTCTCTGTGGCCTCGACAAGTCCGAGGTCGATGACCGTGTCAATGAGATCGTCAAGCTGCTGGAGATAGAGGACTTCGCCGATCGTCGCACCAAGGGCTTCTCGCAGGGACAGCGCACCAAAGTCTCGCTCGCCCGGGCGCTGGTACACGACCCGCAGAATATTTTGCTGGACGAGCCCTCAAACGGTCTCGACGTCATGGCGACACGCTCGTTGCGCCACCTGATTTTGAAGCTCAAGGACGCCGGACGCTGCGTGCTCTTTTCCAGCCATGTGATGCAGGAAGTAGCCGCTCTCTGTGACGACATCTGCATTATCGCCAAGGGCCGGGTTGCCATAGACGATTCTGTGGACGGTATCCGTGAGCGCACCGGGTGCGATGATCTTGAAGAGGCGTTTGTCCGCGCCATACTGCTGGTGGGAGACGAATAATGGCTACCGTGTGGATCGTCTTCATCAAGGAAATAATCGACAACCTGCGAGACCGGCGCACGCTCGCCTCCGCTTTAATCATGGGTCCGATTTTCGGGCCGTTGTTGTTTGCGTTTGTTATCAATCTGTCGATTGAAAGATCCCTGGAGAGCGCCGAAAGCACGCTGGAGCTGCCGGTCCTCGGCGAGACGCATGCGCCAAACCTCGTCCTTTACCTGCGAAGTCGCAATATCGATGTCGTCGATGGTCCTGCGGACCGCAACGCGGCTATCGACGCCGTCAAAACCGGGGCGCATGACATCGTCCTTATCATTCCTGAGTCTTTCGGCGAGCAACTGGCGGACACCATTCCGGCAAAAGTCGAGCTGGTCTCCGACCAGGCCAACACCGACGCTGATCGTGAGGCGCGCCGCGTACGCACGGCGCTGTATGCGTACAACCAGGAGCTTGCGGGCATTCGCCTTTCGGCGCGCGGCGTCAATCCAATGCTGCTGCGACCGCTCAACATCGACGAGGTCGATGTTTCCACGGCGAGCGGCCGGTCCGCCATCCTGCTCGGCATGATGAGCTACTTTTTTATATTTGCGACGCTGATGGGCGGCATGTATCTCGCCATCGACGCTACGGCGGGCGAACGCGAGCGCGGCTCGCTCGAGCCTCTGCTGTCCTTGCCGGTAACGCGCGACCAGCTGATTCTCGGCAAGATTGCCGCGACCTGCGTCTACATGGCGCTGTCGCTGATATTGAGCCTGACGTCTTTCTATGTCGCGATTAAGTTCCTGCCGCTCGAACAGCTTGGGATGACCCCCAACTTCGGGCCGACGGTGGTACTCGCGACATTCCTGCTGTTCGCTCCGTTTATCCTGCTCGGCGCCGCGCTGATGACGCTGGTTGCGTCCTTCACGAAGAGTTATCGCGAAGCGCAGACCTGGCTCAGTATCGTGCTGATTGCGCCAACGATGCCGATTCTCATCGTCAGCATTCTTACTTTACGACCAAAACTGGAGTTCATGTTCATCCCCAGCCTGAGTCAGCACCTGCTGCTTGTCGATATGGTGAAAAATGAGCCCGTCAATAACCTTCACGTCCTCATATCGGTCCTGAGTACCCTGGTTTTCGGCGCCCTGCTAACGCTGATTTGCGCCCGGCTGTACCGCCGAGAGGGCCTCCTCGGTTGACAATCTTCGCTGAATCTCCACCATGGAGGTTCCGGGGAAACCAATAAATACTATGTCTCTGTTTTCCGAACTCCGGCGCCGCAACGTTTTGAAGGTAGCCTTGCTCTACGCGGTCACCGCGCTGCTGCTTCTGTGGCTCGTCAATCATGCGGTTTCGGGCGACGTGCTGCCGGTTTGGGCCAGCGACTTCATGCTCTTGCTGCTCACGATCGGCCTGCCGGTTGCGCTGATCTTTGCCTGGGTCTACGAGATCACTCCCGAGGGACTCAAGAAGGGCGTTGACGTCGACCAGACGCAATCCGTCGTCTACAAGACCGGCCAAAAGCTGAACGCTGCGGTCGCCGTGCTTGCCGTTCTCGGTGTCGCCGCCCTCATCGGCGAACGCCTGCTGCCGGAGTTCGAATTGATCCTCCCCGAGGCCGTCAAGGAGATCCCGTTACGCCCTGTCTATGACTCGTCCGAGAGCGTCGGCGTACCCAGGGAAATCACCGCCTATACCATGGCAAACGGCCTGCGCATCGTTGTCTGGCCGGACCACGATATTCCAAACGTTGTTATGTACAACTTTGTGCGGGCCGGCGGGCGCAACGAATACCCGGGCATCACCGGGCTATCACATTTTTTTGAACACATGATGTTCAATGGTACGTCGAAGCTCGAGCCCGGCGAATTCGACCGCATCATGGAGGCCGCGGGAGGCGCGAACAACGCCTACACCTCCTCTGACCTGACGGTTTACCAGGACTGGTTTCCACGTTCCGCGCTGAGCAAGATAATCGAGCTCGAGGCAGACCGCCTGCAAAATCTCGATATCGACCCAGACGTAGTCGAGAGCGAGCGCGGTGTGGTCTATTCCGAGCGTCGGCTGCGCGTTGACAACGACAACGATGGGCGGCTGTACGAACAAATGATGGCAACGGCATTCGTCGCCCACCCGTATCAATTTCCGGTGATTGGATGGCCCTCCGATATCGAGGGCTGGACCCAGGAAGATCTCGAGTCCTATTTCAAGACCTATTACGCGCCCAATAACTGCACCATGGTTTTCGCCGGCGCCGTGTCGCCGGAGGAAGTCTTCCAGCTGGCTGATAAGTTTCTGCGCCCGATTCCCGCACAAGCGCCGCCGCCGCCCGTCCGCACGGTAGAGCCGGAGCAATCTGGCGAGCGACGCCTGGTTATCGAAACAGATGCGCAGGCGCCCTTACTTCATGTCGCATTTCACGGCGGTCGCGCGACCGACCCGGAAACGCAGCATATGAACCTGTTGCTCAACATCCTGACTAACGGTACGTCGTCGCGCCTGCATCGCCTGCTGGTCGAGGAAGAACAGCTCGTACTTGAGGTCGGTGGCATGCAGATGGAGGGCTTCGACCCGGGGCTGGTGTACTTCTATTTGACGCTGCCGCCCGGTGCGGACACCTCGATAGTCGAGGCGCGCCTGCTTGAAGAGCTTACGCGCATCGCCGTGGAGGGCGTTACGCGCGCGGAGCTCGCGAAGTCCAAGAACATCCTGTTGGCTGACTTCTGGCGGAAGCTGGCGACAATCGACGGCAAGGCATCAGCGCTTGGCAAGTTTGAGGTGTTTACTGGCAGCTATGAAAACCTGTTCTCGTTGCCCGAGGAAATCAGCGCAACGACTTCTCAACAACTGCAAACCGTCGCGTCGAAGGTTTTCAGTCGCAACAATATGACGGTCGGCATTTTGCGTGCACCCGAAGATGGCGATGAGGCCAGACCATGATCGCACGATCCGCAACAGGGCTTTTGCTCGCGCTGCTCTGCGCTGCCTCCGGTGCCGCGGCCCTTGAGGTCAACCTGCCAAAGCATGAGCGGGTTGAGTTAGCAAACGGCACGGTTGTCATTCTCAGTGAAAAACACGATGTGCCGCTAATCGGCCTGGAGGCGATCGTGCGCGGCGGCGCCGTGACTGACCCTGAGAACCTGGGCGGCCTTGCCAGCCTGTTGGCCCGCGTCCTTCAGCACGGCGCCGGCAAACGGGACGCAGCCGCCTTTGCAGAGGCCGTTGAGTCGGTGGGCGGCGCGCTTGATGTCTCGGCAGACCTTGAGGCGCTGCGTATTTCTGCGGACTTCATGTCACGCGACGCGGAGCTGATGATCGAGTTGGTTGCGGACATGTTGCAGCGCCCGGCATTGGCAGAAGAAGAGCTCGACAAACTGCGCATGCGCTCCATCAACCTGATCAAGGCCGCCAAGGGCGGCAACCCCGGACGGTTACTACCTAACTACGGCAACGCCTTTTTGTTCGGCGAACATGCCTACGGTAATCCGGTAGGCGGGAGCGAGACGACACTTGCTGCCATTACGCATGAAGACCTGCTGCAGTACTACAATGACTTTGTCGGCGGCGACCGGCTGATCATTTCCGTTGTCGGCGACTTTAATGCGGAAGCGATGAAGGCGCGGCTGACGGAGGTTTTTGGCGGCTGGCGGGCCGCTGCATCGCCGCTGGCAGCGCTGGCAGCGGCAAACAAGATAAGCGGCCGCTCGGTGTTGCTTGTCGACGCCCCCGGTGCCACGCAGACGTATTTCTGGATCGGAAATCTCGGCGTTGCCATCGATTATCCGGCCCGCGCGGAACTGAACCTGGCTAATACGGTGTTCGGCGGGCGCTTCACCTCGATGCTGAATACGGAGCTGCGCGTTAAGGCCGGTCTGACTTATGGCGCTCGCTCTACGATCCAGCAGCCATCGTTACCGGGCGCGGTCGTGATCAGCTCATTTACCGAGACCAGCACAACGGTCGACGCGATCGACCTGGCTCTCGAGGTGCTGGAAACGTTCAGGGACGACGGGCTCGATGATGAAATGATGCTGTCCGCAAGAAATTACATCATGGGCCAATTCCCGCCGCGGCTCGAGACTGCACCGCAGATTGCCTCGCAACTCGCCATGCTTGAACAGTACGGGCTGAACGCCTCTTTCATCGATAACTATGGGTCAGCGCTCGAAGGCGCAAGCCAGGATTCAGTTGCTGCTGTAATCGCGGAGGTTTATCCGTCAGCAGACAATCTGTCATTCATCCTGATCGGCGACGCCGCATCGATTCGCGAAGCCGTAAGCAAGTACGGCCCGATCACCGAAATCTCGATCAACGAGCCGCGCTTTCGACCGTAGCAAAGCGCCGACCTCAACAATAATCGTCGTCCGCGCATGCCGTCAGTGCGAGCAGCAACAGTAGCGGTATTGCGACCGCAAGACCCAGGCCCGCAGCGGCGGTCTTCATTGGTGCGATCAGAACTCGTTCGGCTGCGAAGACGTCTTCCCAGGCGGTCACAATGATCGCGCCCGTCTCCATCAGTTCGCCGGTGATTTCCTTTTCATTGACAGCGCGCACACGGATTTCTTTGGCCGCCTCGTCCGGGAATAACAGCCGAACCCTGTCTCCAACCCTGATTTGCTGGGCATAGCTCTTGCTCTCATCGACCGTCATCGGCTTTAGGGTTGTGCAGGCCGTATTCAGCAGCAAAAACGCACAGCTTATTACGACAACGGTAGCGCGTAATGTCGCGTTCATCTGCTGTTCTCATGAAGTGTAGGGTGATAAATGATTGGGAAAAACCCCGCCGAAGCGGGGCTTCCGTTTGCTTAACTCTTGCGACCAAAATAAACGCGGCCAACAAGACCATAGGTCGTCGTGTCCTCGTCGAAGCCCGCGGTGAGGCCCAGGGAGAAGCTGTCGCTAAGCGCGTATAACGCTGAGACACCCAACGCGGTGCCGTCGCTACCGTCTCCGAGGTCCACATAGCTCAGGTTTCCGTCAAGCTCCAGGCGCTCGCTGGCCATGCCGCGAACGCCGACCATCACGCCGTAACCGTTATCGTCGACTGAGCCGAACCCGACAACGTCTATTTCTGCATTGATGTAAGCAAGATTCGCATAGAAGCTGGCAGCGTCCGAGATGTCCGCGTGATAGCCGGCGCCGATAGCAAGTTCCTTCAGGTCGATATCGAAATCGAGGCCGAAGGTCGAGTAACCGCCAAAGATGTGCCAGTTGTCAGCTACCTCGTATGAGCCGCCAATACCAAAGCCGTCGCCGTCAATGTTGGGCCCGAAGTCATCATCAAGATCTACGCGCTGGTAGACGCCCTCAATGTAGTTGTAGCTCGGTGTCTCGGCGAGCGCCGCTGCGCTGATGGTCAGCGCGACTACAGTTGCAAGAATTCGTAACATGGGTTGCTCCTTGTATGTGTGCGTTGTTGCACTGGCAATACCATGACCGATCGGCGCTACGGTATCCTGCGGAACGGGTGATCCTCTGGTGATTTTTAGCCGATCTTGTCGGCGACCGCTTACTTGCCGATACAGAACTCGGAGAAGATCTTCCCGAGGAGCTCGTCAGAGGAGACGGCGCCGGTAATTTCACCCAGCGCCCGGTGGCTGAGGCGTAGCTCTTCGGCGAGCAGCTCGCCGGCACGAGTCTCTGCAAGCGCCGTCCGGCCGGCGGCGAAATGCGACCGCGCTCGATTTAGCGCCTCGACATGGCGGCGGCGAGCCGTGAAGGCGCCCTCGCCCAGGTTCTTATAACCCGCGAGCTGTTTGACCCGCTCACGCAACGCCTCGATGCCCTGTCCCGTCTTCGCCGACAGGTTTATCGTGCCCTTGCCTGACGCACCCGGGCGATCACCCGTGAGGTCGACCTTGTTGCGCACGACCGTTACCGGAATTCCCTCGGGCGGGTCTTCACCAATCTCGCCGTGATCTGAATCCGCGGCGTCCTGAATCCAGAGCACGGCATCGGCGCTTGCCATTGCCCGGCGCGCCCGACGAATACCCTCCTCCTCGATACGATCGGGGTTCTCGCGCAGGCCCGCCGTATCGACGAGCTCGACCGCGAGGCCGTCGATATCGATCTGTTCTCTGAGCACGTCACGCGTGGTGCCGGCAATCTCGGTGACGATCGCCGCATCCTGGCCGCTCAGCAGGTTCATAAGGCTCGACTTGCCGGCGTTAGGCTTGCCAACGATGACCAGCTGGTAGCCATCACGCAGGACGCGTCCCTGCCGCGTCTGATCGATGAGCGTATCGAACGCATCAGCGCACTCGCGCAGCCGCTGTTCGAGCTTGTCGTCCGACAGGAAGTCTACCTCCTCTTCCGGAAAGTCGATGGCCGCCTCGACGTACATGCGCACACGCACAAGCTGCTCGTGCAGCGCATTAACCGCCGTCGAAAAGGCACCGGACAAAGAACGCAGCGCACCACGCGCCGCCTGCTCCGTCGTGCTGTTAATGAGGTCGACGATGGCCTCCGCCTGGGGCAGGTCGAGTTTGCCGTTGTAAAAAGCGCGCGCCGAAAACTCGCCTGGGTCGGCCCGCCGGGCGCCCAGCGAAACTGCGGCGTCGACCAGCATTGATACGACGGTCGGTCCGCCGTGTCCCTGGAGCTCGAGAATGGACTCGCCCGTAAAGGACGCAGGGCCCGGAAAGTACAGGGCAATACCGGCATCGATCTGCCGACCATGACCATCTGTAAAGCGTCGATATGTTGCGGTACGCGGTTCGGGTAGACTGCCCAGCATGGCGCGAGCGATGCGCTCTGTCTGGTCGCCGGAGATTCGAACAATCCCGATTCCCCCCCTTCCTGGCGGTGTTGCTGAAGCTACAATTGTGTCCGTGTCCGCGCTCATCAGCCCATGTAAACACAGGTTGCAATATTATGCCGAGTCAGAAAGTCGTATTCGAAAATCAAACCGGTCACGTGCTGTCGGGAATTCTTGACGTACCCGCAGAGCCTCCGCTCGCCTACGCGCTCTTTGCGCATTGCTTCACCTGTTCCAAGAACCTGAAGGCCGCCGCCAACATTGCACGCGCGCTTAACGATTCCGGTATCGCCGTTTTGCGTTTCGACTTTACCGGTCTCGGCCAGAGCGAGGGAGAATTTGCGGACACGAATTTTTCTTCGAATGTTGCCGACCTTGTCGCGGCGGTCGAATACATGGGTCGCGAATTACAGGCGCCATCGATTCTTGTCGGCCATTCTCTGGGGGGCACGGCGGTTCTGCAGGCCGCCGCAAGCGTCGACTCTGCCGTCGCTGTCGCGACGATCGGTTCACCGTCGGAGCCCGTTCATGTTGCCGCCATGTTTTCCGGGTCCGAAGAGGCGCTGCGCGAGCGCGGCGAAGCCACAGTTAACCTGGGCGGCCGGCCGTTCCTGATGAAACAACAATTTCTGGATGATCTGGAGGCTCAGGACCTGCGCTCGTCGGTCAGCTCATTGCGCAAAGCGCTGTTAGTCATGCACGCACCGCTGGACAACATTGTTGAAATCGACAACGCATCGGCGCTGTTCTCGGCAGCCAAGCACCCCAAGAGCTTCGTGAGTCTCGATAGCGCCGACCACCTGCTGAGCCGCGACGCTGATTCGAGATATGCCGGCCACGTGCTGGCCGCCTGGGCGTCGCGCTACCTTCCGGAGACGACAGCCGTCGACGGGCTCGAGGCTCGCGATGGAGAGGTTGTCGCCCGCACGCAGCCTGGTAGCTTTCGAACCGAGGTTCAGCTCGGCGCTCATGCCCTGGTCGCGGATGAGCCACGCTCGGTCGGCGGCACCGACCTCGGTCCGACTCCTTACGACCTTCTCTCCGCGGCGCTGGCAACCTGCACCTCCATGACGTTAAAAATGTACGCCGACCACAAGAAGCTCGCACTCACCGCCGCTACTGTCGCGGTCGAGCATGGCAAGGTACACGCGGAAGACTGTTCTGATTGCGAGAAAGCAGACGGAAAAATCGACGAGTTCAGGCGTTCGATTTCTCTCGAAGGCGACTTAAGTGAGGCGCAACGACAACGAATGCTGGAGATTGCGGATCGTTGCCCGGTGCATCGAACCCTGCACGGAGAGATCAAGGTCCGATCGACGCTGGTCTAGCCGGAGCGTTACTCCGCGTCTTTCTTCTTCTTGCTACCTTTTGGCGCCTTGGCTTCGGCCTCGACGACGGTGTTGATTTTCCACTGCTGCGCAATGGACAAGAGGGTGTTGGTAACCCAGTACAACACCAGGCCCGACGGGAAAAATGCAAAGAACCCGGTGAACATCACCGGCATTATTTGCATGACCTTGGCCTGAACCGGGTCGGCCGGCGCCGGGTTGAGCTTCTGCTGCATGAACATTGCAGCGCCCATGATCAACGGCAGAATGAAATAGGGGTCGCGCGTCGACAGGTCGGTGATCCACAGCGCGAACGGTGCCTGGCGCATTTCAACGCTTTCGAGCAACACCCAGTAAAACGCCAGGAAGAATGGCATCTGAATCAATATCGGCAGACAGCCCGCGGCCGGGTTGACCTTTTCTCGCTTGTACAGCTCCATCATGGCCTGGCTTAGTGCCTGGCGATCATCTTTGTAGCGGTCCTGCAGCGCTTTCATGCGGGGCTGCAAGTTACGCATCTTCGCCATCGAGCGACCGCTGGATTCTGTCAGCTTGTAAAACGCGAGCTTGATCAGAAAAGTCACGAGGATGATCGACACCCCCCAGTTGCCTACGAAGGTAAACACCTTGCTGAGCAGCCAGAACAGTGGCTGCGAAATGATCGTCAACCAACCATAGTCGACAGTCAGCTTCAGGCTCTTGTCAATTTTCTCGAGCTGCGACTGTAGTTTCGGCCCGACAAACAGCGTCGTTTCGAACGTCTTGCTCGAGCCGGGGGCGATGGTCTCCAGGTTTCGGCCGATTGCGCTGCTGAGCGAGTTATCGCCGACAACGGCAACCTCATATTTGTGCTCGACGCCGGACTGCGGAACAACGGCACTAAGGAAGTGGTGCTGGATAGAGCCGAACCAACCCTGCTCCGAATAGAACTCAACCTTGCCATCTTCGATCAGGTCATCATGCTTGAGTTTCTCAGACTTCTCCCCGTTGTAGATGATCGGGCCCGCGAAGGAGTACGAGTCGACATCAAACATCGACCGCTCCTGTTCCTGGAAGTGACGTTTGATTCGGACATACTCGGCCCCTCGCCACAGCGAGTCGCTGCCGTTCCTGATTACCTGCTCTAGCCCGATTGTGTAACTGCCGCGACTCAGCCGGAAACGTTTTTCAACTTCGACGCCGCTTGGGTCCGACCAGGTCAGGGGGATGATCAGCTCGTCGTTGCTGCCAAGCTCATAGGACTGTTGGCGGCTCGTAAAAATAGCGAGGTGCGTCGCCTCAGCGGCGCCCGCCGTCGCACGTACGCCGGACTCGATTAGCCCCAGCGTTTTCGAGTCACTACTCAACAGCTGAATAAGTGTGTCGGGGGTATCCTTCGCAACGGGGTACTTCGACAATATTGCGCTCTGAATCGTGCCGCCCTGCAGGCTGATCTCGAGCTCCAACACGTCTGTCTTGACGCGGATGCTCGGCGCACGGGTCTTTGTGGTCGCCTCGAGCGTGCCGATAGAGTCGTCCGAAAGTGTCGGCGCAGCGGCCGGCTCGCCCAGCTCGGGAAGATCGCCCTCCATCCCATCCAGTGTTGCGACGTCGGGGGACGGCTGTGACGTTTGTTCGGTTACCGGTGTCGGTTTGGGTCCATAGTCCTGCATCCAGGCCTGGTAGGTCATCCATGCCATCAGGCCGAAGAACGCCCATATCAGCAGTCGTTGGTTATCCATTGATTTAGCTTTCCCGCGGTTTCCGTTTCGCTTTCTGGCATTGGCGCCAATGTGTTTCGAGGCTCGCAAACAGGTCCGGGTTACTCGCTTTTGCCGCCGCCGCCTGGTTGATTACAACAATGTCCAGATTACTCAGCAACACCTGATTTCTGCGAAATGACTCCCGGATGACTCGCTTGATTCGATTTCGGCCTGTGGCGTGTTTGCATTGTTTTTTCGAGATGGCCAGCCCGAGTCTCGCCTCGTCCCTGCTGCTGCGGCGACAAAGCACGGTGAAAAAGCGGTCACGGCTACGAATCGCTTTGGCAAAAACATGGCCGTACTCAGCCGCATCCAGCAGCCGGTTTTTGCGTCCAAACCGGTTGCCCGGATCGTTACTCAATCCTGGGTTGTTGCTCTTCGTCGAACCCGACGGGAGGTTACTTACGGCGTCAACCGCGCCCGGCCTTTCGCGCGTCGGCGCTTCAGAACGAGACGCCCGGCCTTGGTGGCCATACGAGCGCGGAAACCATGGGTTCGAGCGCGCTTGATTTTGCTGGGCTGAAATGTGCGTTTCATTGCTATGTACCTGGACGTTAAGTTGGCCGCTTACGGGCCATACTTTTTGGAGGGCGGCAAGGGTACGCAGATGGCCTGACAGTGTCAACAGATCGGTCGCCAGTATGGGTTTTTCGACCTTGGCAACCTGTGGATAACTGCATCTGGCGGCGGCACCGCTTAGGCGTTAGACTCCCCGCTCGTTTGTGTTCTTTGTTGTTTTCATGCGGCCGCTGGCCGCCCGCCGGGGATGGTCTTGTCTGCTGAATCGACGCTTTGGAATCAGTGCCTCCGCGTCCTGCAGGTAGAGCTGCCAGAGCAGCAATTTAACACCTGGATCCGGCCCCTCCAGGCTGAAGATGACGATGCGCTGCTGCGTTTGCTGGCTCCAAATCGGTTTGTCGTGGAGTGGCTGCAGCAGCATTACATGGAGCGGATTCTCGAGCTCGTTGATGACGGCGGCGATAATATTGAGGTGTCGCTTGAAGTTGGCTCCCGCGCGGCGGCGGCGCCGGCCGCCTCGGTGAGCCCATCTGCGCCGCGCGCCCCCGTTGCTAAAAAGGTGTATGCCGGAACCCCGCTGGTTTCCAGGCTGAATACGACTTTTACGTTTGAGAGCTTCGTCGAAGGCAAGAGCAACCAGCTTGCGCGGGCCGCAGCCAGCCAGGTCGGCGAAAATCCCGGCAAATCCTACAACCCTTTATTTATCTATGGTGGTGTGGGTCTCGGCAAAACCCATCTAATGCATGCGATCGGAAACGCGATGGTCAAAAATGATGCCGGCGCGCGCGTGAGTTATGTGCACTCGGAGCGCTTCGTTGGCGATATGGTGCGCGGCTTGCAGCACAACACAATCTCGGAGTTCAAGCGCTCGTATCGGTCGCTGGATGCTTTGCTGATCGACGATATCCAGTTTTTTGCGGGCAAAGAACGATCCCAGGAAGAGTTTTTTCACACGTTTAATGCCCTTCTGGAGGGGCAGCGCCAGATTATTCTGACCTGCGATCGCTACCCAAAAGAGGTCAATGGCCTGGAAGAAAGGCTGAAGTCACGATTCGGATGGGGCCTGACCGTGGCAATCGAGCCGCCCGAGCTGGAAACGTCTGTTGCGATTCTGATGAGCAAAGCGGTAGTCGAGGGTGTAGCGCTACCTGAAGAGGTGGCTTTCTTTATTGCCAAACGAATTCGCTCAAATGTACGAGAGCTGGAGGGCGCGCTGCGTCGCGTTATTGCAAACTATCGTTTTACAGGTCGCGCTATAACCCTGGATTTTGCTAAAGAGGCGCTTAGGGACCTGCTGGCCGTCCAGGATCGCCTCGTCTCAATTGAAAACATTCAGAAAACGGTTGCGGACTACTTTAAGATTCGCGTCGGAGACTTGCTGTCCAAGAAGCGCAGCCGCTCTATTGCCAGGCCACGGCAGTTTGGCATGGCGCTGGCTAAAGAATTGACCAACCACAGTTTGCCGGAGATTGGTGATGCCTTTGGCGGAAGAGACCACACAACGGTGCTCCATGGTTGCCGGCGAATAGAGTCGCTGCGGGAGACTGACAAGCGCATCGATGACGATTATTTGAATTTGTTGAGAACTCTGACAGGATGATGTGGATAACCGGTGGAAAACCATAGCGACAATATTAATCCACAGGCTATGCACAGTTGCTAGGCTGGCCATTCAGTTTTTGTCCGGGGGTAAAAACATGACTAAGTCATTGATTTATATAACATTAAGAAAGTTATGCACAGGCCTTGGTCTGCTTAATAATAATAATAAATTATAAAATTCCAATATTTATTAACAGGTGGAACCTATGAAGTTTACCGCAGCTCGGGAAGCGCTGTTGAAGCCATTACAGGCCGTAATTGGTGTTGTAGAGCGTCGACAAACCATGCCGATTTTATCGAACGTTCTTATTATCGCTCGCGAAGATCAAATTTCGGTTACGGCCACAGATCTCGAAGTCGAGTTAGTTGCGACGGCCGAAATTGAAGCGGAATCAGGCGGCGAAATTACAGTGTCGGGGCGGAAGCTTCTGGATATATGTCGCGCCGTTCCGGAAGGAACAGAGATCAAGGTAAGTTTGAGCGGTGAGAAGCTTTCCGTTCGCGCCGGTCGAAGTCGGTTTAACCTGGCGACGCTACCCGCAGCTGAGTTCCCTGTAGTCGAAGACATAAAGGCGGGTCAGTCGATTCTGGTTTCGCAGGCGTCATTAGGTCGGCTGATTGAGAAGACGCATTTTTCGATGGCACAGCAAGACGTTCGCTATTACCTGAACGGGATGCTGTTGGAGACGAGCGGGAAATTTCTGCGCACGGTTGCGACAGACGGGCATCGTCTCGCCCTCTGCCAGACAGAGCTACCGGCAAAGGTCGACGAGCAGCAGGTCATCGTACCGCGGAAAGGTGTTCTCGAATTGCAGCGGCTCATGAGTGGTGAGGGTGAGTTGAATATAGAGCTGGGAGCGAACCACATTCGGATACAGCTCGAGGGCATCCGGTTTACATCGAAGCTAATCGATGGGCGCTTTCCCGAGTATGACCGCGTCATTCCAAAAGAATCTTCGAATGAGCTGAAAGCGGATCGAGGCGAGTTCAAGGGCGCGCTGCAGCGTACGGCCATTCTTTCGAACGAGAAATACCGGGGAATTCGGCTGGTGATAAGGGACAGTGGGGTTGTCCTCCAGGCGCATAATCCCGAGCAGGAAGAAGCCGAGGAAGAGCTGGAGGTCGAGTACAGCGGCGAGGATATAGAGATTGGCTTTAACGTGAATTACCTGCTGGATGCACTGGGCGCCGTGGAGGGCGACGCGGTTACACTCTCGGTTCAGGACAGCAATTCTAGCTGCCTGATTCGGCAGCCAGGGAATGACGACAGCAAGTTTGTGGTTATGCCTATGCGGCTATAGCTCGGTCTCGAGCGGCCGGCGACAGCATCATGATTCGCTTGTTCCGCGCCAGCAATTTCCGCTGCCTGGAAAAGGTCGAGCTGCAGCTGGCGTCCGATTTCAGCCTGATTTACGGGGCCAACGCCTCCGGCAAGACAAGCTTGCTGGAGGCGTTGGCGTATCTGGGGCGCGGAAAATCCTTCCGTGGTGCAAGCACCGCGGACCTGATCCAGCACGGCAAAGACGAATTTGTCCTTTTCGGACAGGTTCACAGCAACGCCCGGACACGCAGCCTTGGGGCGAGGAACAGCCGAAGCGGGCTTGAGGTTCGTGTGGATGGAGAGAGTTATGGCGGTGGTGCGGCGCTGGCAGAGGCGCTTCCGCTTCAGCTTATCGACCCCGAGGTGCATAACCTGGTCGCTGGCGGTCCAGAGCTTCGCAGGCGGTTTATCGACTGGGTCGCGTTCCACGTGGAACAAGAGCACCTTTTGGCGTGGCGGCGGTTCAAACGGGCGCTGAAACAGCGGAATGCGGCGCTGAAGGCAAAATCGTCGCCTGCCACGATTCGTAGCTGGAATGCCGAATTTGAGGAACTGGGCGCGGAGCTCGACGAATCGCGGCGCAGGGCGTTGGGGGTCACGCTGGACGCGCTCATTGGCTTTGGGCAAACGCTGCTGGGGACGGAACTGGTCTTTGAATATCAGCAGGGCTGGGGCCGGGATAAATCGCTTCGGGACGCGCTGGAGGAGGGGCTGCAGCGCGACCTGATGCTGGGGGCAACCCAGCATGGGCCACACCGCGCTGATCTAAAGATCCGCTATGACGAGCGCCAGGCTAAGAAGCTGGTTTCGCGCGGTCAACAGAAGTTGCTGGCGAGCGCAATGATCCTGGCCGCCACTGAGACGGCCCAGAAGGCGCTGGAACGACCATTGCTATTGTTGTTGGATGATCCGGCGGCCGAGCTTGACGGGGCGTCCTTGTCCCGGCTCATGGAGGCGGTATTGGGGCTTGGTTGCCAGGTGGTGGCGACGAGTCTCGAGCGCGACGCTATCGACATCCCCGAGGGCGCCGCCGTGTTCCACGTGGAACACGGCGAATTGAGCGTCGTTCAGGTGCCGGAAAGAACGCCCTGAGGCCCATTTGAGGGGTGGGTCGAAATCCCCTCAAAAAGACCCCTTTCAGCGTACTTTCGAGCCCTCGTTTTGATACAATATGCCGGTTGCGCCCAGAGGATGTGGAATGACCGAAGACACCAGCTATACTTCCAGTAATATCAAGGTCTTAAAGGGCCTTGAGGCCGTGCGAAAACGACCGGGTATGTACATCGGTGACACCGACGATGGCACCGGCCTGCATCATATGGTCTTTGAGGTCGTCGACAACTCGATTGACGAGGCACTCGCGGGCCACTGCAGCACCATTACCGTCACTATTCACGCGGATGAATCGGTCACCGTCAGCGACGACGGCCGCGGCATACCTGTGGACATGCACCCGGAGGAGGGCGTTTCCGCCGCCGAGGTCATAATGACGGTGCTCCATGCCGGCGGGAAGTTCGATGATAATTCCTACAAGGTCAGCGGCGGCCTGCACGGAGTCGGTGTTTCGGTAGTAAATGCGCTGTCCGAGAGCCTGGTGCTGACGGTTCATCGCGATGGCAAAACTTATCAGCAGGAATATCAGCTGGGTGAGCCGAAAGCGCCGCTCGCCGAGATCGGGCCCTCAGAGCGCACCGGCACCACGCTTCGCTTCAGGCCGAGCACAGGGACCTTTACCAACATCGCGTTTCACTACGAGGTGCTTGCGCGACGGCTGCGCGAATTGTCTTTTCTTAACTCCGGTGTTCGCATTCGTCTTATCGACGAGCGAGACGATAAGGAAGAGACCTTCCAGTACGAGGGCGGTATCCATGCATTCGTCGAGCACCTGAATCGCAACAAGACGCCGGTACATCCGACGGTGTTCCATTTTACTACGATGAGAGATGGCGTGGTCGTAGAGGCGGCGCTGCAGTGGAACGACGCCTACCAGGAAAACATGTTTTGCTATACCAACAACATTCCTCAACGCGACGGCGGCACCCACCTGGCGGGCTTCCGAAGCGCGTTAACCCGAACACTTAACGCCTATATCGAAAAGCTGCCCAGCACGCGCAAGGACAAGTATACGCCCAGCGGCGATGATGCCCGCGAGGGGCTGACTGCCGTTCTGTCCGTCAAAGTACCGGACCCCAAGTTCTCCTCACAAACCAAAGACAAATTAGTTTCATCTGAAATCAAAGGCATCGTTGAGCAGGCGATGGGCGCGAGCCTCGAGGACTTCCTGCAGGAACACCCGCAGGACGCAAAGGCAATCGTCTCGAAAATCATTGATGCGTCACGGGCTCGCGAGGCGGCAAGAAAGGCCCGCGAGATGACACGCCGCAAGGGCGCACTCGATATCGCCGGCCTGCCGGGCAAGCTTGCGGACTGTCAGGAGAAAGACCCAGCCCTGTCAGAGCTTTTCCTCGTCGAGGGCGACTCCGCTGGTGGATCTGCGAAACAGGGTCGAGATCGACGCACGCAGGCAATCCTGCCGTTGAAAGGCAAGATCCTGAACGTAGAAAAAGCCAGGTTCGACAAAATGTTGCAATCGGCCGAGGTCGGAACGCTCATTACAGCGCTCGGCTGTGGCATCGGGCGAGACGATTTTAATCCCGACAAGCTGCGCTACCATCGCGTCATTATCATGACCGACGCCGACGTCGACGGCTCGCACATTCGCACCTTGCTGTTGACGTTTTTCTATCGACAAATGCACGAGCTCATCGAACGAGGCCACATCTACATCGCTCAACCGCCGCTCTACAAGATCAAGCGCGGCAAGCAAGAGGTTTACGTCAAAGATGATGCGGAGCTGAACGGCTTCCTTCTGAATGCGGCAATGGACGGAGCGGCGCTGCACGTTAATAGCGAGGCGCCACCATTGTCCGGCGTTGGTCTGGAGACCCTGGCGCAGGAGCACATCGCCGTCGAGAATATCTTTGCTCGGCTGTCTAACCGCTACGACGAGGTTGTCCTGCGCGCCCTCAGCGACCTGCCGGCAATAACGCCAGAAATTGCCGGCGATCTGGACGCGCTTGCGGCATGGGCGACAAAGCTTAGCGACGTGCTTCCGAAACACACGGGCGATCGTGCTGCGACTGGCAACGGCGGCAGCTATACGGCGGAGCTCGAGCGCGGCGATGACGACGGCGAGGGAGTGCGAATTCGAATCACGAAAGTCCTGCACGGCCTCGGCGTAACTCGCTACATGCCCCGCGAGTTTTTCGCTACCAGCGAATACCGGCACATAACGACGCTAGCCGAGAAGCTCACCGATTTATTATCGGAGGGCGCGAAGGTGCGACGCGGTGAACGCGAAAAACCGATCGACTCGTTTGCGGATGCAGTGGACTGGCTTATGAATGAGGCCCGACGCGGCCAGTCGATTCAGCGCTACAAAGGTCTTGGCGAAATGAACCCGGATCAACTTTGGGATACGACGGTCAACCCGGAAACGCGGCGCCTTCTGCAGGTCAAAATTGAAGACGCCGTAAAGGCGGATGAAATTTTCACAACACTGATGGGTGACCACGTTGAACCGCGACGTGAGTTCATCGAGAAAAATGCGCTCACGGTAGAAAACCTCGACGTATGATCGACCGCCGCCTGTTTGTATACGCGGTTTTTTTGACGTGCGCCCCGATCGTCGTCGCGTGGTTCGGCCTGTCGGTACCGGCCGCCATCTTGCTGGTGTTCTTGCTGCTGCTTTGGCGTTGGCTGGTTGTGCTCAGCGGCTTCGTGTCGCCCGCGAAAACCCCGGAGTTGGTCCTCGCAACGATCTCGGCCAGCCACTTCGTGGAGAAGGTTCGCTGGTGCATGGACAGGTTGGGCCTCGAATACACCGAGAAGGCTTCCGGTGGCGCAATGGGCGCGTTCTTTCGCGGCCGCACCGTCCCACAATTAAAGATGCGCACGGGCAGCGTGCAGTCCAGCATCGGCAACTCAGCAGAAATACTTCGCTATCTTTGGGGCCGCTATGCCGTTGAGGATCCCGTTGCTGCCGCATTCCTCGAGCCCAGCCCGGAGCGCATCGAGTACGAGTCCCGCCTGGACGGCTACGGCGTCAGTCTGCAGGTCTGGGTTTACTATCATATCCTGAACGATCGTGACGTAACGCTACGGGCATGGGGCGCCAACAGCGAGGCCACGCCTTTCTGGCAGCGACCATTGCTGCGCCTGCTGTTTCCGGTTTTGCGGTTCCTTATTCGCAAGTCGTTTCGCATTACCGAGGCCAATTACCAGCGCGCCTGTTCTCGAATCGATACGACACTTGGCGAGGCGGACGCCTTGCTCGCGGACGGGCGCGGATCGCTGCTTGGCGGCGAGGAGCTGAATTATACCGACCTGGCCTTTGCCGCGATGACCGGTTTGTTGCTGATGCCGCCGGGTTACGGTGGCGGCAAGGCAGAGGCCACGCGCCTTGAGCATGACGAAGTCCCCGATAGGATGCGCCAGGACATCGACACATGGGTTAACAAGTATCAGCGCGCGGTCGGCTTCGTCCAAAAACTGTATGCCGAGGAGCGTAGTCACGAAACAACCGACTAAGGCCAAAAACTTTTGCCGGCAACGGCGGTCCAAACCAACCATGGAAAAAGGCTTCATGCGACTGGTGATTATTATGGCTGCCGCCATACTGTTCGGCTGTGCCGCACAGCCCGGCCCCACCAAGAGCGACGCGATCGCCGATTTCATTGTCGTAAACGAACTCGAAGCACTTGACGTAGTCCGGTTCCGCGATCAGTTCCATTACAAACAGCTCACGGAAGACTATCTGGTGCTGACGGCACGGGAGGATTATTACCTCGCCGAATTTCGGCGCCGCTGCCGGGAGCTAAACACGAACGAGATATCGCCGGATTTGCGCTACGATAGAAACACGTTGCGCGCCGGAATCGACACGATACGCGGTTGCCGTATCGGGCGGTTGTTTGCTATCGACAAAGGCCAGGCGCAAGAGCTGGAACACATTGGGAAAGAGCCCTGATAACAGAACAGGGCAGAGGAACAAAAATGAAGAGACTTGTTGTCGGCGCCGCGGCGCTATTGGTGGTTGTGGCTTGCGGGCAGGCGGACAAGAAAACTGCAGTGGCGCCGGTCGAGCTGGCGTCCGGTATCGATACGCATTACATGGATACGACCGTCAAGCCGGGGGATGACTTTTTCGCCTACGTAAACGGTGTCTGGCTCGAAAAAACGGAGATTCCCGCGGATCGATCTACCTACGGTGGCTTTGCAATTCTGCGCGACGAAGCGCAGGACAACGTTCGCGTCATCATCGACGAGTCTGCGAGTGGTGATTTTGCAAAAGGCACAGACGAGCAGAAAGTCGGCGACCTGTACAAGTCTTTCCTCGACTGGGACACGCGCAACGCGCTGGGTATCAAGCCATTGCAGCCCGAGCTCGATCGAATCTCAGAAATCAGCGACCACGACGATTTGGCCGTCTATTTTGCGGAGACCAACAAGCGCGGCCTCGATGCGCCCTTTGCCATCGCCCAGTATGCCGATTTCAAGGATCCGAAGACCTACATGATCTATGCCTGGCAGAGCGGCCTGGGGCTTCCTGAGCGTGAGTACTACATGCTCGACGACGAGAAATCCATCGAGCTTCGCGCGAAGTACGTGGCACACATCGAAACCATGATGGCGCTCGCGGGCCTGCCGGGCGGCGCGGATGAGGCGAACACCATCATGGCGCTCGAAACGCGTCTCGCCAAAGAGCACATGAAAAAAGAAGACACGCGCGACATGGTGGCGCTATACAAGAAGATTCCGATAAACGAGCTTGATGCGTTGATGCCGCAATTCAACTGGGACGGCTATCTCGCGGAGAGCGGACTAAGCGAGCTCGACGGTCTTGTTGTGATGATGCGCGATTACATGCGCGCGCTGGATGAAATTGTTGTCTCGACGGACCTCGATACCTGGAAAAGCTATCTCCGCTGGTCGGCCCTTAACAACATGGCTGGGCGACTCACCGAAGAGCTCGACCGGCAGAGCTTCGAGTTCTACGGCAAGACGCTGAATGGCACGCCCGAACAGCGCCCCATGTGGCGGCGCGGCGTAAACACGGTCAACCGCAACCTCGGCGAAGTTGTCGGCAAGGTGTATGTAAAGCGACATTTCCCACCCGAGGCGAAGGAGCGCATGCTAACGCTGGTAGGCAACCTGATTGGTGCCTATGAGAAGAGCATCAAAGAGCTCGACTGGATGACAGATGAAACCAAGGCGCAAGCGCTGGACAAGCTGTCCAAATTCACGCCAAAAATTGGCTACCCGGACGAATGGCGAGACTACACTGCGCTCGATATCGAAGCGGATGATTTGTACGGCAACCTGGAGCGGGCGGCGCTGGCGGAGTATGAGCGGCAGATCAGCCGACAGGGCGGACCGGTGGATCGCAGCGAGTGGGGCATTACACCACAGACAGTCAATGCGTATTACAGTCCGCCGCTTAACGAAATCGTCTTCCCCGCCGCGATACTGCAGCCACCATTCTTCAACCTTGCAGCAGACGATGCCGTAAATTACGGTGCGATCGGCGCCGTTATCGGCCACGAGATCGGTCACGGATTCGATGACTCGGGCAGCACGTTCGATGGCGACGGCGTCCTGCGCAACTGGTGGACCGACGAGGACCGCGAGGAATTCGATAAGCGGACCGGAAAACTGATCGATCAATACTCCGCGTTTCGACCCTTCGACGACCTGGCCGTGAACGGAGAATTTACGCTCGGCGAAAATATTGGCGACCTGGGTGGCATCACCATAGGGCTGCTGGCGTATATGATGTCGCTCGACGATGAAGAGGCCCCGGTAATCGACGGGCTGACCGGCGTGCAGCGGGTCTTCCTTGGGTATGGCCAGGTGTGGCGCGGGAAATCACGTGATGAGGCGCTGCGAGTACGCATTGCGACCGACCCGCACTCGCCGCCGAAGTACCGAACCAACGGTGCAGTCAGAAACGTACCGGAATTCTACGAGGCGTTTAACGTCGCAGAAGGCGACGCGCTGTATCTTCCGCCCGAGGAGCGCGTAAAGATCTGGTAGCCGTCTTTTTGTAATTACCGCATTTCAGGGCCTCCACACGGAGGCCCTTTTTATTCAAGGTGCTCCGCTACTGAAGCTGGTTCTTCACAAGCAACGAATTGATCTCGCCAACGATCTTCTTAAGCGCAGAATCGGAGTAGCCGACATGATGAAAGGCGATTCGGCCGTCTACATCAATAATAAACATGTTCGGTACGCCCTCAACATCGAAGCGCCTCGCAATAGCGCCGCGCTCGTCATGCACAAACGTAATCTCATAGTCTTTGAAGGCCCTGAGGGCCTTGCGAAACTGCTTGCGTGGCTCCTTCAGGTTAATTGCAACAACGCGAACACGGTTGCTTCCCGCTTTTTTTTGAATGGCGTTGAGTACCGGCAGTTCTTTGAGGCAGGGCGCACACCAGGTGGCCCAAAACGTCGCAATCAGGATCTGGCCCTCGCTGTCTGTTACGTACAGCTTTTCCCCACCATGCGCCCGGCCAAGATAGTCAGGCGGCCGTTGCCCAACCTCGATACCGGTGTCGGTGTCTTCTTCGGCAACTACCGCGCCTGCCATGAGGAGTAACAAAGCCGATACGATGTAACGCGCAATCATGAGTAGCTCCCGAGCTTATTGTTTATAGGCGCTGCTGATTTCGTGCATTTTACCCTCGATCCAGGCCTGTACGAGCAGATTGGTTTCTTTCGGCGACTGCTTCGAGGCATCAATGGGCGGGCCAATGCAAAAACGCACGGTGCCTGGGTGCAATGAAAATTCCCGGCGTCGCCAGACGTCGTCGGCATTGTGCGCGACAGGCACTATCTGTACGCCGGCCTCCTGGGCCAGCGCGGCGCCGCTGATGCCGTATTTGCGTGTCTCGCCCCGGGGCACGCGGGTGCCTTCGGGAAAGATGGTGACCCACAGGCCATCGGCCAGCCGATTCTTACCCTTCGCGATAACCTGTTTGACGGCGGACCTGCCGTCACCGCGGTTGATTGCGATCGGATTGAGGACCAGGCCAATCGCCCAACCAACGATTGGCACTCTCAGCAGCTCACGCTTAACGACCCAGGCTGTCGGCGGGAAGATCGGTACGTGGCCGTAGGTTTCCAGAATGGTTGTGTGCTTGATCATGATTACAGAGGGCGTATCCGGAAGATTCTCCCTGCCTTCGACGACGACCTTCATGCCGCAGGCGACATCGCCGGCCCAGACCAACGCGCGACAGCCGTGGAAAAGGACGAAGCGGCGCCAGCTGGTCGGCGCCCAGAACAGCAGCAGGAGGATTATCGCGATAGTCGACGCCCCCACCACGCCCAGGATGATGCCAAGTAACGAACGTAGCCAGCGGATCATGCCGTCACGCCGCTGTCAGCGCCGCTGCGGCAGCGGCGAGGTTGTCGAAAACCGGCGTTGCTGCGAGCGCATCACCAAGCGCTCGTTCGGTTTCCCGACCGTTGCCTGTGCGGACAAGAATTGGCCGGGCGCCCGCACTCGCCGCTGCCTGCAGGTCTCTGAGCGAGTCGCCGATTACCGTTGTGTCGGCAGGATCGACCTCGAAGTGGCGGGCGAGCCGATAAATAAGCCCGGGTTTCGGCTTGCGGCAGGAACAGTCGTCATCCGGACCATGCGGGCACACCTCGATGCGGTCGACGCGCCCGCCCGCTGATTCCACGAGCCTGCGCAGCTTGCGGTGCATCGCCCGCAACGCGCTGCGACCGAATAGTCCGCGCGCCAATCCAGACTGGTTGCTGGCAACCGCGACGGTAAATCCGGCCTGGCTCAACGCCGCGATCGCCTCAATGCTGCCGGGAAGTGGTTGCCACTCGGCCGGGCTTTTCACGAAAGCAGACGATTCGCGGTTGATAACGCCATCCCGGTCCAGTATCACCAGCCGCCTGTCCATGCCCGAGCGACCGTCAACTCAGGGAAAGCCGAGAAATATCGGCAACGTCTAGAAAAAGTGCACGAAGTTCGCTTAAAAGCGCCAAACGGTTGTTTTTTATCGCCTCGTCGTCGGCCATCACCATAACGTCGTCGAAGAAACGATCCACCGGATCCCTGAGGTCCGCGAGGGTATTCAGCGCCTCGGCGTACTGGCGCTGCTGTATCAAAGGCTCAACCTTGTCGCGGGCATTGTTAAGGGCGTTGAAAAGCGCCTGCTCTGCCTCATCAGCGAGCAGCTTCTTCTTGATGGTCAGGTTCTTCGGTTCACCCGCCTTGCGGAGAATGTTCGCGATACGCTTGTTGGCCGCCGCGAGGCTTTCGGCCTGTTCCAGGCGGGCGAAGGTCTGCACCGCCGCGAGTCGCCGGTCGAAATCGAGCAAGGAGTCCGGCTGCCGGACCATTACCGCCTCAAACGTCTCTGTTGCAAGGCCTGCATCCCGATCCAGGAAGTAGCGCCGCAACCGGTCACTAATAAACGTATACAGCTCGTTTACGAGCGCGTCTTTCTCGAGCTTGCCCTTGGGCTGTCGATCGACGGCCTCGGCGATAAGCGCCTTGAGGTCTATATCGAGGCCGGTTTCGATAAGAATGCGGATAACGCCCAGCGCTGCGCGCCGCAGCCCGAACGGATCCCGATTTCCGGTTGGTTTCTTTCCGATCGAGAACACCCCTGCGAGCGTGTCCAGTTTATCGGCTATAGCCAGTATCCGCCCCGCCGTTGTTGCCGGCAGTTCGTCACCTGCGAATCGCGGTCGATACTGCTCGCCAATGGCATCGGCTACGCTCGCGGGCTCTCCGTCCGCCAGCGCGTAATAGCGCCCCATCGTTCCCTGCAGCTCGGGAAACTCTCCGACCATTCCGCTAAGCAAATCGCATTTCGCCAACTCGGCGGCGCGCTCGACAGCGCCCTTGTCCGCGCCGAGTTTGCCGGCGAGCCAGGTGGCAATCTCCCTGATACGCCGGCCCTTGTCGGCAAGGCTGCCAAGACCGCGTTGGTAAATGACGTCATGCAAATCATCGCTGCGGCTTGCCAGGGTTTTGCGCCGATCGCTATCCCAGAAGAACGCTGCGTCTGCAAGCCGCGGCCGAATAACACGCTCATTGCCTTCGCGGACCTGCTCCGGATCCTTGCTCTCGAGATTGGCAACGGTAATGAAGCGCGGCAACAACGTGCCGTCCCTGTCGGCGACGGGAAAATAACGTTGATGACCGGTGAGGGTGGAGATGACGACCTCGCGAGGCAGCGCGAGATATTGTTCGTCGAAGCGCCCGAGCACAGCGACAGGCCATTCGACGAGCGCCGCAACTTCGTCGTACAGCGATTCGCCATCGACGATCTCGCCACCGGCCTCAAGTGCCGCGGCTTCGCTGCCAACACGAATCATCTCGCGGCGACGCTCGAAGTCCGCAATGACGTAACCCTTTTTTTCCAGCGCAGTGAGATAATCTTTGGGGCGCCCAATAATGATTGGTTCAGACGTGTGAAAACGATGCCCGCGCGACGCGTTGCCGGCGACTGTTCCCATCACCGATGCCGGCACTACGCTTTCTCCGTGCAGCATGACAATCCAGTGCACCGGGCGCACAAACTCAGCATCGCCCGCGCCCCAGCGCATGCGTCGTGGAATCGGTAGTGCAGCCAGGGCTCGCTCGATCAGTGACGGCATCAGCTCGGCGGCTGACTGGCCTTTTTCAATAGCTTCGAATACCAGCCACTCGCCTTTCTCGGACTTGCTGGTTTCGAGTGCGTGCACATCAACGCCGCATTTTCCCGCAAACGCGGTAGCCGCGGCCGTGGGTTTGCCGTCTTTGTCGAACGCAATGCGGGTTGGCGGACCTTTGTGCTGCACCGTGCGGTCCGCCTGTTGGCGCACCAGCGCCTCGATAAGCACAGTAAGCCGACGCGGGCTCGCGTAGGTGTGTACATCGCCATGCTCGAGCGCGGCATCATCGACAGCAGCCGTCAGGCCCTTGCCGAAAGCCTCCATCAGCGAACGCAGCGCTTTAGGGGGCAGCTCCTCGGTGCCAATCTCTACCAGGAAGTCGTCCATCGGGCTCATGCGGAAGGCCTTCTGTCATTAACCGACGTTGTCATGGGAAAGCCGAGCGCTTCGCGACTCGCATAGTAGGCCTCACAGATCGCCCGCGACATCGTTCGCACGCGGAGGATAAAGCTCTGTCGTTCCGTAACGGAAATTGCCTGTCTCGCGTCCAAGAGATTAAAGGTGTGTGACGCGGTCAACATCTGTTCATAAGCGGGCAAGGCCAGACCGAGCTCTATGAGCCGCTGGCTCTCTTGCTCGGCATGATCGAAGCTGGAAAAGAGCGCGTCGACATCGGCCTCTTCGAAGTTATAGCGCGACTGCTCGACTTCGTTCTGGTGATAGACGTCGCCGTAGGTAATTCGACCCAGCGGACCATCCGTCCAGACCAGATCAAAAATGCTCTCGACGTTTTGCAAATACATTGCGAGCCGCTCCAGGCCGTAGGTGATCTCTCCGGTTACCGGACGACATTCGAGACCGCCAACCTGCTGAAAGTAGGTGAACTGCGAAACCTCCATGCCGTTTAGCCAGACCTCCCAGCCAAGACCCCAGGCGCCCAGCGTAGGCGACTCCCAGTTATCCTCGACAAAGCGTATGTCGTGCACGAGCGGATCGATGCCGATAGCGGACAAAGATCCCAGATACAGTTCCTGGATATCGAGGGGTGAGGGTTTGATGACAACCTGGTACTGGTAGTAATGCTGCAGGCGAAAGGGGTTGTCGCCATACCGGCCATCCGTGGGTCGCCGGCTCGGTTGCACATAGGCGGCTGACCAGGGCTCCGGCCCCACGGCGCGCAGAAACGTGGCAGGGTGAAATGTGCCCGCCCCCATTTCCATGTCATAGGGCTGCAAAATGACGCAACCCTGCGCTGCCCAGTACTGTTGCAGCGTGAGTATGAGGTCCTGAAAGCTCAAGCGCTCAGGGGATGTGTTGGTGCTCATCTGGCGTCCTGTCCGAGTAAATCGCATCGATTCAGCACGCCCCACAAGGCACGTGACAAGGTGGGTTCTGCCGACAGCGGCCTGGTCCTTGCCAAGGACGCAACACGCTTGTCGGTGTCGCGATCTCTGAAACGCGCGAAGTATAACGGCTCGGCGGCGTCTGTAGGAGGCTGTTGTAGGCCGGCGGCCAAAAGAGTTTCCGGATGGTGCGCCCCATGCAGGTGCGCAAGCGCTCTTTTTGCACTAGAATGGTGCGTCATCGCGCCGATACGCACCGCTTTGGTGCAAGCCTGCTCCGCCAAAGAGGTAGAAACCCAATATAAACAATAGCTTGCAATAGGCACTATTTTGGCACACTTAGTGCAAATAAAACTGGCTAATAGGCCGCATTGTGCGGCCCTCTTACACGCGCACCAAGAACCCGGAGGAAAGACGCATGAAGCCCGCAGAGGTACTCGCCCTCATCAAAGATGCAGAGGCCAAGTTTGTTGATTTTCGTTTCACAGACTCGATCGGCAAAGAACAACACGTAACCGTGCCCGCACACACCGTGGACGAAGACCTCTTCGAGGACGGCAAGATGTTCGACGGATCTTCGATTGCCGGCTGGAAGGGCATCAACGAGTCGGACATGATTCTTATGCCGGACCCGTCTTCAGCGGTACTCGACGTCTTCCCGGATGAGCCAACCATCAATCTGCGCTGCAGCGTGGTGGAGCCGGCAACGATGCAGGGTTACGACCGTTGTCCCCGCTCGCTTGCTGATCGTGCCGAGGCTTACCTGAAATCAACGGGCGTCGCTGACACGGCGTATTTTGGTCCCGAGAACGAGTTTTTCGTTTTCGACAACGTGACCTGGGATGACAACATGCAGGGCGCCTTCTACAAGGTCGACTCGCAAGAGGGTGCGTGGAATACCGATCGCAGCTACGAGGAAGGCAACACCGGACACCGACCGACCGTAAAAGGCGGTTACTTCCCGGTCCCGCCCGTTGACTCTTTGCACGACATACGTGGTGCTATGTGCCTGGCGATGGAAGACATGGGCGTCCAAACAGAGGTCCACCACCACGAGGTAGCGACCGCCGGCCAATGCGAAATAGGCGCGATTTTCAATACTCTGGTGCGCAAGGCCGATGAAGTGCAGATTCTCAAGTACGTCGTCCACAACGTTGCTCACGTTTATGGCAAGACGGCCACGTTTATGCCCAAGCCGCTCGTCAATGACAATGGCAACGGCATGCACGTGCACCAGTCGCTCTTCAAGGATGGCAAAAACCTGTTTAGCGGCGACGGCTATGGCGGCCTTTCCGATATTGCGCTTTATTACATTGGCGGAATTATCAAGCACGCTAAAGCCCTGAACGCCTTTACAAACCCGTCGACCAATAGCTACAAGCGCCTGGTACCGGGGTTCGAGGCGCCAACAATTCTGGCGTACTCAGCGCGTAACCGCTCAGCGTCTATTCGTATTCCGTTCATCTCGAACCCCAAGGGGCGCCGAATCGAGGTTCGCTTCCCGGACTCAATGGCAAATCCGTACCTCGCGTTTTCTGCGTTGATGCTGGCTGGCCTCGACGGTATCCAGAACAAGATCCACCCGGGCGACGCGATGGACAAGGATCTCTACGACCTTCCGCCCGAAGAAGAGAAGGAGCTGCAGCTGGTTGCTTTCTCGCTCGACGAGGCTCTGAGCGCGCTCGACGGCGATCGAGACTTCCTGAAAGCGGGCGGAGTCTTCAGTGACGACCTCATTGATGCTTACATCGACCTGAAAATGGAAAACGTAACTCGGCTCCGAATTACCACGCATCCCGTCGAATTCGACATGTATTACAGCCTGTAAAGGCGAAAAGTGTGAACCGGGCGGCATTTTGCCGCCCGGCCACTAGCCCGGATAACCTCGACGCTGCTATGCTCAATCCATGCGATTACAGACAATCTTCATACTACTGGCACTGTTCGCCGCCGAAGGCGCGCTTGCGCAGGCTTATACATGGACAGACGAGACCGGCGTCGTTCACTACTCGGACCGCCCGGTGCCCGGCGCGACACGCATTAATCTGCCCGACTCCAAGGGCGGCCCCCGGCCCACTACACCAGCCCCTCCGGCACGAGACGGGACAGCTGGCGCCCAGGACGGAGCCGCACCCGACCAGCCGTTCCGTTACGCATCTATCGAAGTTGTTGCTCCAGCACCTGAAGAAACCCTGTGGAACATCGAAGGCACTTTAAACGTATCGCTGGCAGTGAGCCCGGCGCTGCAGCCGGGCCATCAGGTGCGGGTGTATTTCGACGGCAACGCGAGAGAGGTTCCGGGGACGAACTTCGAGCTGGAAGATGTGTTTCGGGGCGTCCACAATATTCAGGCGGAGATTCTCAACGAAGCGGGCCAGATGATGATTCGCAGTCTGCCCAACCGATTCTACGTGCAGCAGACGACGGTCGCCCGGCCCCGCTAGCGGGCCATCACCGCGGTCGCGGTTACGATAACGACGGCACGCTGCGCCGCAACGCCAGTACAATCCTTGACGCACTGAGTTGCGGCATCGTCTTGTTAGACGAGAACCTGCTAATCGTCGGCATGAATCCAGCGGCCGAAAATATACTTGGCATCAGTCAGCAACGTGCACATGGAAAGTCGCTGCTACGTCTTGTCGATGACGAGCCAGAGATGCGCGATATCCTCAGCCGGGTAATGGCGACCGGCGACCACTATGCCAACGAAATGCGACTGTCACAGACCGAGGTGCATGCACAGGAGCGCCTGGTTGACTGTCATGTCTCCCCGATCGCAATCGACAATGCAAGTGTGCTGGTCGAGATTACCGACGTTACGCGTCGCTCGCAGATAAGCCGGGAAAACGCGCTGCTGATTCAGCACGGCGCGGGCCGCCAGATGATCCGACAGCTCGCCCACGAAATAAAAAATCCGCTCGGCGGTATCCGTGGCGCAGCACAGCTTCTCGAGCGACAGCTCGAAGACGAATTACTGCACGAATACACCGACGTGGTCATCAGCGAAACCGACCGCCTGGCCGCACTCGTCGATACATTGCTTGGCCCGGGCGGACCGCCCAACAAGAAGCCAACCAACGTCCATGAGCTGCTGGAATACGTCGTAAGGATTGTGGAAGCCGAAAGTGAGCGCAAGCTCAAAATCCTGCGCGACTATGATCCCGGGCTGCCAGACCTGGAGCTCGACCGGGATCAGATGATTCAGGCGCTTCTCAACCTGATACGCAATGCTTACGCTGCGCTGGATGGCCACGGAACGCTAACGTTACGAAGCCGCGCGGCAACCAACCATACAATAGGCGATGCCCGACACCGCGTAATCGCATCCATTGAAATTGAAGACGACGGACCCGGGATACCCCTGGATTTGCAGGACTCGGTCTTTTATCCGCTGGTTACCAGCCGCCCCGAAGGAACGGGCCTCGGATTACCGGCGGCGCAGGAACTAATCAGTCGCCACGGCGGGCTCATCGAATTCGAGAGCCGGCCCGGTCGCACGGTCTTCTATGTTCGCCTGCCCATCGAATCAACGCGGGTTAAAGCTGATGAGTAGTGAAACCCTGAAAACCTGGATAGTAGACGATGACCCTTCCGTTCGATGGGTGCTCGAGAAGGCCCTTAAACAGGCCGATATAGAGACCCGCAGCTTTGAGCGCGCCGAGCATTTGCTCGAGGCTATCGACGAAGAAACGCCTGATGTTCTGATTACTGACGTGCGTATGCCGGGGATGAGCGGCCTCGCATTGCTGGAGCGTCTGCGCGGCATGGTCCCGGACCTGCCAATCATCGTGATTACAGCGCACTCGGACCTCGAGAATGCGGTCGCCGCTTATAAAGGTGGCGCGTTCGAATACCTGCCAAAACCCTTCGATATCGACGAAGCTGTGGAGCTCGTGCGAAAGGCGGCGCGCGTGAATGGCAAGGTCAGCGACGATGCCGGGCACGACAGCGGCGCAATCGCATCGATGATAGGCCAGGCGCCTGCGATGCAGGAGGTTTTCCGTTCGATAGGCCGGCTGGCCGGCTCCAGCATGACGGTGCTGATCACCGGCGAATCCGGCACAGGCAAAGAACTTGTCGCACGCGCACTTCATGAGCACAGTCCGCGTGCCGCCAAGACCTTTGTCGCGCTGAACACATCGGCAATCGCGTCAGAGCTGCTCGAGTCGGAGCTTTTCGGTCATGAGAAGGGCGCGTTCACGGGCGCAGACTCGCGCCGCATCGGGCGTTTCGAGCAGGCAGATGGTGGCACCCTTTTTCTCGATGAGATCGGCGACATGTCTCCCGCACTACAAACGCGTCTTTTGCGTGTTCTGGCAGAAAGCGAATTTTACCGGGTCGGCGGACAAACGCCGATCAAGGTCGATGTGCGCGTCATCGCGGCGACCAACCAGGATCTCGCGCGCGCAGTTAAAGAGTCGCGCTTTCGCGAAGACCTGTTTCATCGCCTCAACGTGATTCGCATAAATACGCCCCCGCTAAGGCAGCGGCGCGATGACATTCCGGTGTTGCTCAGACACTACCTTGCGGAAGCGGCCGATGAGCTTGGCGCTACGGCGAAAACGCTGGACGAAGATGCGCTCGCAACGCTGCAGGCGTTTTCCTGGCCGGGCAACGTCCGCCAATTGGTGAACGCAACGCGCCGCCTCACCGTCACAGCGCCGGGCGGCGTAATCACAGCAGAAGATGTACCGGACGATCTCGGTGGTAGCGAGTCGCCGAAAAGTGCGGCGAAGGAATGGACCGGGGTTCTCGCGGCGTGGGCCGAGCGCCAGTTGCATAGCAGCAACGAGCCATTGCTGGAAACGGCGCTGCCCGAGTTTGAGAAGACGCTGATCGAGACGGCCATGTTGCAAACCAAGGGCCATCGACAGGAAGCGGCAAAGCTGCTTGGCTGGGGCAGGAATACGCTGGCGCGGAAGATGAAAGCACTGCACCTCGACTAGCGCGAGCCAGCAGCGCGAAAGGTCGCGTGACGAATCCAACGACAACACCAAACTTCATCGCACACCTGCACGCATTCAGGGGCTTTGCGATACTGACAATCGTCGCCGCGCACTCCTGGTCGCTACTGTTGTTCTCGGGCGACTTCATGACCATGTCCGGCAGGAACGTCGTCTTTGCTGTGGCGGAAACACTGCTGCATGGATCGACTATTTATTTCGCACTTATATCCGGGCTGCTGTTTAGCCTCGTGCTGCGACGCAAGGGCTGGAAGGCTTTTTTCAAAAGTAAGGCGCTGAACGTTCTGGTGCCGTACGCGCTTGTAAGCCTCTTCTTCCTGTCCGTCTTCTGGCCTATGTACGTGCAGTATTTCGAGTCGCAGGGAATGACGACGAACTTCCCCGTCGTTTTTCTAAATGGCTTGCTGAAGGGCACTATTATGCTGCCTTTTTGGTATATCCCCGTTCTGATGATTCTCTATTTCCTGACGCCAATCGTTGATGTGCTGTTGAACAA
>Ga0316201_10000021_pt1 | contig 64092 bp, 83 predicted proteins | sample CS6wburrow_MG_FD_204516 | JGI IMG/M metagenome (GOLD analysis project Ga0316201, IMG submission 204516) | Coastal sediment microbial communities from Delaware Bay, Delaware, United States - CS-6 worm burrow | ecosystem: Environmental > Aquatic > Marine > Coastal > Sediment | place: USA...
GAAAAGGCTCATGTCTAAAGAGAAATTTGAGAGAACAAAACCCCACGTAAACGTAGGCACGATTGGTCACGTGGACCATGGCAAGACGACGCTGACGGCGGCGCTGACGAAAGTCATGGCTGAGAAGCACGGTGGCGAGGTCAAGGGTTACGACCAGATTGATAACGCCCCGGAAGAGCGCGAGCGTGGTATCACGATTGCGACGGCGCACGTGGAGTACGAGAGTGACAACCGTCACTACGCGCACGTTGACTGTCCGGGCCATGCTGACTATGTGAAGAACATGATCACGGGTGCGGCGCAGATGGACGGTGCGATCCTGGTGGTATCGGCGGCCGATGGCCCGATGCCGCAGACGCGCGAGCACATCCTGCTGGCGCGCCAGGTGGGCGTACCGTACATCGTGGTGTACATGAACAAGGCTGACCAGGTAGACGACGAAGAGCTGCTGGAACTGGTAGAGATGGAGATTCGCGATCTTCTGTCGATGTACGAGTTCCCGGGTGACGACACGCCGATCATAACGGGATCGGCACTGAAGGCGTTTGAAGGCGACACGTCGGACATAGGTATTCCGTCGATTCACAAGCTGATCGAAGAGATGGACAGCTACATTCCGATGCCTGAGCGAGCCATAGACGGTGATTTTTTGATGCCGGTTGAGGATGTGTTCTCGATTTCGGGTCGTGGCACGGTGGTAACGGGTCGAATCGAGCGCGGTGTGGTCAATGTGGGTGATGAGCTGGCGATTGTCGGCATCAAAGACACCATGAAGACGACCTGCACGGGCGTCGAGATGTTCAGGAAGCTGCTGGATCGCGGTGAGGCGGGCGACAACGTGGGCGTGCTGCTGCGTGGTACCAAGCGTGAAGAGGTTGAGCGTGGCCAGGTACTGGCGAAGCCGGGCTCGATTACGCCGCACACCAAGTTCGAGGCAGAGGTCTACATTCTGACCAAGGATGAGGGTGGCCGTCATACGCCGTTCTTCAAGGGCTATCGTCCGCAGTTTTACTTCCGTACGACGGACGTAACGGGTGCGGTGGAGCTTCCGGAAGGTACCGAGATGGTGATGCCGGGTGACAACGTACAAATGGTTGTTGACCTGATTGCGCCGATCGCGATGGAAGATGGGCTGCGGTTCGCTATCCGAGAGGGTGGTCGTACCGTGGGCGCCGGCGTCGTCGCTAAAGTTATCGAGTAATAAATCGGGGCCGAACCAGGGTTTTTACGAGAACCTCGGTTCGGTCCCAAATACACTAACAAGGAGCCAATTGTGGCGACAAACCAGAACATACGAATCCGACTGAAAGCGTTCGATCATCGCCTGATCGACACTTCGGCACGTGAGATCGTGGAGACGGCCAAGCGCACCGGCGCCACGGTCAAGGGTCCGATTCCGTTGCCGATGCGCAAGGAGCGCTTCACGATCCTGATTTCACCGCACGTGAACAAGGACGCTCGCGATCAGTACGAAATTCGGACGCACAAGCGCCTGATGGATATCGTAGATCCGACGGACAAGACGGTTGATGCCCTGATGAAGCTGGAGCTTCCTGCGGGCGTCGATGTACAAATCAAGCTTAACTAACTACCTTGGGCGGTATCTTCCGCATCGAAATGGCTCGCTGCATGGCGCTTCACTTTCGACGAAGAAAACCCCGCCTGGTCTGGCCGGCTAAGTTATTGATCTGTATGTAGTCGAGCCGGAATCAAAAAAACGCTCTAAAAAGACCGGAAACCGCTTGTATTGGGGAATTCGAGTCGTATAATAGCGGGCTCGCTGCGCTTGGCCGGACCGGGAGTCGGCCAGGAACAGGATAAAGAACACCAGTCGCCAGGAAATCGAGGGTGACACGGCAAATTCCGGAACCGCCGGACCGATCGTTGGATCGGGTCGGAGCCTAGGGTCAGTCCCAGAGCAACGAGAGAATACCTCTCCGCGACGGCTGGCCCTTTCGCATGTCTGGGAAAAGTGACATTACAGCCGCGGCCAATCGTAGTCGCGGCAGTGAAGATTTGAATTGGAGAAGCGCTGGCCAATCGAAGTCAGTGCGAGGTTTTGAAAATGACGATGGGTCTTGTTGGCCGCAAAAGCGGCATGACGCGTATCTTTACGGAAGACGGGGTTTCGATCCCGGTAACCGTAGTAGAGGCGCAACCAAACCGAATCACTCAGGTGAAGACCGTGGAGACGGACGGTTATCGCGCGCTACAGGTTGTAGCCGGAAGCCGCAAGGCGTCCCGCGTTGCCAAGCCTGAGGCCGGCCACTTTGCTGCGGCAAAGGTCGAAGCCGGCGACCTGATCACCGAGTTCCGTATTGCCGATGGCGATGAAACGGACTATCAGATTGGCTCAGAACTGCGAGTCGAACTGTTTGAGGAAGGCCAGAAGGTTGACGTCATTGGTACGTCGATTGGTAAGGGTTTCGCCGGTACGGTCAAGCGCCACAACTTCAGCATGCAGGATGCAACGCACGGTAACTCGCTGGCGCATCGGGCCCCGGGTTCTATCGGTCAGAACCAGACGCCGGGTCGCGTATTCAAGGGCAAGAAGATGTCCGGGCACATGGGCAATGTTCGTCGTACCATCCAAAACCTCGAAGTCGTTCGCGTTGATAACGAACGCAACCTTCTTTTGATCAAGGGCGCTGTCCCGGGTCACAGCGGCGGCCGCGTAGTCGTGCGCCCGGCCATCAAGGCTAAGAGATAAGGGGCGCTCTGATGAAACTGAAACTTCAGGATAAAGGATCTGTCGACGTCCAGGACGCGGCATTTGGCGCTGCCTACAACGAGGCGCTCGTCCACCAGGTCGTGACCGCATACCTCGCAGGCGGACGTGCCGGCACCAAGGCGCAGAAGAATCGCGCAGCTGTGCGCGGCGGTGGCGCCAAGCCCTGGGCGCAAAAAGGAACCGGCCGTGCACGCGCGGGAACGATTCGCAGCCCCATCTGGGTCGGCGGCGGTCGTACGTTTGCGGCCAAGCCACGCAACCACGAGCAGAAAGTAAACAAGAAGATGTATCGGGCCGCGCTGCGCTCGATGATGTCCGAGCTGGTTCGTCAGGATCGCCTGGTCGTAGTTAATGAGCTGGCCCTTGAGGCGCCGAAGACGAAGCTGCTTGCTGCGAAGCTTAAGGATATGAAGCTCGAGAACGTTCTTATTCTTAACGAGGCATTCGACGAAAAGCTTTTCCTTGCTGCCCGCAATCTGCCGAATGTCGGAATTTGCGATGTCGCGTCCATGGATCCGGTCGTATTGATTCGATTCGAGAAGGTGTTGGTGACCCTGCCGGCGCTGAAGCTTATCGAGGAGCGACTGTCATGAGTCAGGCAATGCGCCAGGAAAGATTGCTGACGGTTATTCGCGGCCCGCACCTCTCGGAGAAGTCGCACGCCGTTGCTGAGAAGAATCAGGTTGTCCTCAAGGTTCGCACTGACGCGACCAAGAAAGAGGTCAAGCAGGCTGTTGAGCTGCTGTTCGAGGTCAAAGTTGACGCAGTTCAGGTCGTGAATGTGAAGGGCAAGACGAAACGCTTTCAGCAGTCCAAGGGCCGACGCTCTGACTGGAAGAAGGCGTACGTCAAGCTGGCTGAAGGAAGCTCTGTTGAAGAGTTTTTCGGCGCTGAGTAATTAGGAGTAAGTTGTGTCACTGCATAAAGCCAAACCAACCTCAGCGGGACGTCGATTCGTCGTTGCCGTCAAGACGCCGGAGCTGCACAAAGGCAAGCCGCATGCGCCGCTTCTGGCAAAGAAATCGTCTAAAGGCGGACGCAACAACAACGGTCGTATCACGGTGCGCCACCAGGGTGGCGGTCATAAGCAGCACTATCGTATCGTCGATTTCAAGCGCGACAAGGATGGTATCCCGGGTGTCGTCGAGCGCCTAGAGTATGATCCGAACCGCAGTGCACATCTCGCGCTTATCAAGTATGCGGATGGCGAGCGTCGTTACATTTTGGCACCGAAGAGCGTGCGTGCAGGCACACCTGTTATCAGTGGTGAAGACGCACCGATCAAGCCCGGTAATGCGCTGCCGATTCGCGCGATTCCGGTAGGTACGACCGTGCATAACATTGAAATGAAGCCCGGCAAAGGTGGGCAGCTGGTTCGCTCGGCGGGCGCATCGGCGATGCTTGCTGCTCGTGACGGCGCGTACGCGACGGTACGACTGCGTTCCGGAGAGACCCGCAAGATCCACATCAACTGCCGAGCAACGGTGGGTGAAGTAGGTCACGGTGAGCACAATCTCAGGAAGCTCGGTAAGGCCGGGGCAAGTCGCTGGAGAGGTGTTCGTCCGACGGTCCGCGGCGTAGCCATGAACCCGGTTGATCACCCGCACGGTGGTGGTGAGGGAAGGACTTCAGGCGGCCGTCATCCGGTCAGCCCGTGGGGTACGCCTACAAAGGGTGCCAAAACACGTTCAAACAAGCGTACGGACAGCATGATCGTTCGTCGCCGCAAGCGTAAGTAGTAACGGCATCAAGCCGCGAATAGAGTCGCTAGGAATTAAGGAACAGACAAATGCCGCGTAGTGTAAGAAAAGGCCCATTCATTGATAACCATCTGGCGAAGAAGGTTACAGAGGCCGCCAAGAAGAATGATCGCCGCCCGATCAAGACCTGGTCGCGTCGTTCCATGGTCCTGCCGGATATGGTCGGCCTGACGATTGCCGTCCACAACGGGCGCCAGCACGTGCCGGTTCTCATTTCCGAGAACATGGTGGGTCACAAGCTTGGCGAGTTTTCGATGACGCGGACGTTTCGCGGTCACTCCGGTGATCGGAAGACCAAATAGGGGAGCGGGTTAATGCAAGTTGCAGCAACACTAAAGTACGCCCGCATCTCGCCGCAGAAATGCCGGTTGGTGGCGGACGTTATTCGCGGACAGTCTGTTGACGAGGCCCTGCGGACGCTGTCTTTTTCGCCGAAAAAGGGCGCACGAATTGTAAAGAAAATTCTCGAGTCGGCGGTGGCCAATGCCGAGCACAACCACGGTGCCGATATCGATGAATTGAAAGTCGCCACTGTTGAAGTGAACGAGGCGCCTACGTTTCGTCGTTTTCGCGCTCGCGCGAAGGGCCGGGGCGCACGGATAATCAAACGTAACAGTCACATCACGATTCGCGTCGGGGACGAGTAAGGATTATGGGTCAGAAAGTTCATCCAACAGGAATACGTCTCGGCATCGTCAAGGATTGGGCGTCCAAGTGGTATGCCGATTCAAAAACGTTTCCGCAATACATTCATGCCGATCACGTAATCCGCCAGTTCATAAAGAAGAAGCTGAAGGATGCGTCGGTAAGTCGTATCGGCATCGAGCGCCAGGCAAATAAGGTCAACATAACGATTCACACGGCGCGGCCGGGCATCGTTATTGGCAAGAAAGGCGAAGACATCGAGAAAGTTCGCGCTGAGCTCTCGAAAATGCTGGGCATGTTGATCCAGGATGTGCGCATCAACATCAGCGAGGTACGCAAGCCTGAACTCGACGCCCAACTCGTTGCTGAAGGTATAGCGCAGCAGCTGGAGCGTCGCGTGATGTTCCGCCGTGCGATGAAGCGCGCTGTAACAAATACGATGCGAGTCGGCGCCCAGGGGGTCAAGGTTAAAGTTGGCGGTCGTTTGAATGGTGCGGAGATCGCGCGGTCAGAGTGGTATCGCGAGGGTCGCGTTCCGCTGCACACGCTGCGTGCGGACATTGATTATGGTACTGCCGAGGCACATACAACGTACGGTGTGATCGGTGTAAAAGTCTGGATTTTCAAGGGCGAGATCTTTGAGAAGCCCGAGGTAGTTCCGACAGAGCCCGCGGAAGCAGCCGCCGGCGCACGAACTTAAGAACAGCAAGGTAGAGGTGTCGTAGGAGCGGCTTCCCCTATTCGGGGACAATGTTAGTCGCGACACATGACGGACGGAAGAACACAATGCTACAACCTAAAAGAACAAAATTTCGCAAGCAGATGAAGGGCCGAAATCGCGGCCTCGCACTGCGCGGAAGCGACGTTTCGTTTGGTGAGTACGGTCTCAAAGCGACCGGCCGTGGACGATTAACCGCCCGCCAGATTGAGGCGGCGAGACGTGCGATGACGCGCTACATCAAGCGTGGCGGAAAGATCTGGATACGAGTCTTCCCTGACAAGCCGATTTCGAAGAAACCGCTTGAAGTGCGCCAGGGTAAGGGTAAGGGCAACGTCGAATACTGGGTTTGCCAGATTCAGCCTGGCCGTGTCCTTTATGAAATGGAAGGTGTGACGGAAGAGATCGCTCGTGAAGCGTTTCGCCTGGCTGCTGCGAAGCTGCCATTTGCAACAACGTTCGTATCTCGGCAGGTGATGTGATGAATGCAAGTGATCTGCGGACAAAATCAGTACAAGAGCTCACTGACGAGCTGGTTGCACTGCGGCGTGAACAGTTCAACCTGCGCATGCAGCATGCAACCGGTGAGCTGACACACAATCACGAACACGGTCGCGTTAGAAAGGATATCGCTCGCGTAAAGACAGTATTGAACGAGCTGAAGCGCGCCGAGGGTGAAAAGAAATGAGTGAAGAGACAAAAACACAACGTACGCTTGTCGGTCGCGTCGTCAGCAACAAGATGGATAAGACGGTATCGGTCGCGATCGAGCGCCTTATCAAGCACCCGGTTTACGGCAAGTACATTCGCCGAACCACGAAGGTTCTTGCTCACGATGCCGCGAATGAGTGCCGGTCCGGGGATCGCGTTGCGATTACGGAATGCCGTCCGATTTCGAAGAACAAGTCCTGGTCAGTCGTGAACGTCGTTGAACGTTCGGCGGACAAGTCATAACTCTTAGGATTCAGTCATGATACAGATGCAGACAGTTCTGGACGCCGCCGATAACTCCGGTGCTCGCCGCGTACAGTGCATCAAGGTGCTCGGAGGCTCGAAGCGCCGTTATGCCGGTGTGGGCGACGTTATCAAGGTCAGCGTCAAGGACGCTATTCCACGCGGCAAGGTTAAGAAGGGCGAGGTCTATAACGCCGTTGTAGTACGTACGCGCAAAGGCGTACGTCGCAAAGACGGTTCGTTGATTCGCTTTGACGGCAACGCGGCGGTTTTGTTGAACGCCCGTCTCGAGCCGATTGGTACACGTATTTTTGGGCCGGTAACGCGCGAACTGCGCAGCAGCAAGTTCATGAAGATTATTTCGCTGGCTCCCGAGGTTTTGTAAGTGAACAAGATTAGAAAAGGCGACGAAGTTATTGTGAAAGCCGGTAAGGACAAGGGCCGTCGCGGCACTGTTCTGGAGGTTTTTGATGACAAGCGCATCTTGGTTGAAGGCGTAAACCTGGCCAAGAAACATATTAAACCCAACCCGAATATCGGTGAGCTTGGCGGCATCAAGGACACAGCGATGCCACTGGACATATCGAATGTGCTGCTCTTCAATCCGAAGTCGAAGAAAGGCGAACGCGTTGGTTTTCGAATCGAGAAGGACGGCAAGAAAGTGCGTGTCTTCAAGAGTGGCGACGTAGTCGACATCTAACGGCAGGAGCGCCCGAAAGGGCACGAACGCGCCCTGGCGCGCGAATAGAGAAAAGAAAATGTCACGTTTACAGGAAAAATATCAGAGCGAGTTGGCTGGAGAAATCCAGAAGAAGCTCGGGCTGAAAAATTCGATGCAGGTACCGCGCATCACCAAGATCACTCTCAACATGGGTGTTGGTGAGGCTGTTGCGGACAAGAAGGTTATCGATAGCGCTCGCGGCGACATGGAGAAGATCGCTGGACAGCGGCCGGTTACCACGATTGCACGCAAGTCCGTAGCAGGCTTCAAGATTCGCGACGGAATGCCAATTGGTTGCAAGGTAACGCTGCGTCGTGAACGGATGTATGAATTTTTGGATCGGCTGGTCAACATTGCGATTCCACGAATTCGTGACTTCCGCGGTCTGAATCCCAAGTCCTTTGACAAGCAGGGCAATTACAGCATGGGCGTTCAGGAGCAGATTATTTTTCCTGAGATCAACTACGACGAAATAGACCAGCTGCGTGGCATGGATATTGTCATTACCACGACGGCAACGACACCCGCGGAAGGCCGGGCGCTGCTGGAAGCGTTCAACTTCCCGTTCAAGAAATAGGTAGGAGCATCGTAGGAGCGGCTTTTCCCTTTGGGAGCAACTCGAGCCGCGATTACGGAGACAGGTAAAAAAGATATGGCAAAGAAATCGATGATCATGCGCGAACTGAAACGAACCAAGTTGGTTGCGCGCCATGCTGAGAAGCGCAAGGCCCTGAAGATGGTCGTTCGCAATATTCACAGCACCGACGAGCAACGCGCTGAGGCGCAGGCGAAGCTGAATAAACTGCCTCGCGACGGTAGCGCAGCGCGTCAGCGCAATCGCTGTTCCGTCACTGGTCGTCCTCACGGCGTTTATCGAAAGTTCGGCCTTGGCCGCAACAAGCTGCGCGAAGCCGCCATGAACGGCGAAATTCCTGGCCTTACCAAAGCAAGCTGGTAGGCGGAGATAATATTATGAGTATGACCGATCCGATTGCAGACATGCTTACGCGAATTCGCAATGGGCAGAAGGCACGCAAAGTCACGGTAACCATGCCCGCTTCGACCGCAAAAGAAGCTGTTGCGAAGGTTTTGAAAGATGAAGGATACATCGTCGGTTATGCGACGGATGGCGTTGGCTCCAAGAAAGAGTTGTCGGTTGAGTTGAAATACTTCAACGGTGTACCTGTGATTGAGACGATCCAGCGTTCCAGTCGTCCGGGTCTGCGCATTTACCGCGGCAAGGAAGACTTGCCGAAGGTACTGGGCGGTCTCGGTGTGGCGATCGTGTCGACCTCGGCAGGCGTTATGAGTGATCGCCAGGCCCGTGAAAAAGGCGTTGGTGGCGAGGTTCTCTGCATCGTTTCGTGATGCGTGGGCCTCCAGGATAGAGACTTAAACTATGTCAAGAATTGCTAAAGAACCGGTTGAACTGCCGAAAGGCGTTGAGTTCAAACAAAGCGGCACCGTTGTCACGCTGAAAGGCAGCAACGGCGAGCTCTCGATCGAAATGAATTCGGAAGTCGTGGTCAAGCAGGAAGAAAATTCGCTGACGTTTACGCCACGCTCCGGGTCGCGTTTCGCGGCAGCTGTGTCGGGCACTATGCGGTCGATTGTCGCGAATATGGCGAAAGGCGTGTCGGAGGGTTTCGAGCGCAAGCTGGAACTCGTTGGTGTTGGCTATCGTGCGCAGGCACAGGGTAAGAAGCTCAATCTCTCGCTCGGTTTTTCCCACCCGGTTGAATACAAGGTGCCCGAGGGCATTACGGTAGAAACACCGAGTCAGACCGAAATCCTGGTCAAGGGTGCTGACAAGCAAAAAGTCGGTCAGGTTTGCGCAGAAATTCGCCGCTTCCGTCCGCCGGAGCCATACAAGGGCAAGGGTGTTCGCTATTCCGGTGAGCGTGTCATTTTGAAAGAAGCGAAGAAGAAATAACTAGGTGATATCAGCATGAAGTTGGACAAAAAACAGAATCGCTTGCGTCGTGCGCGTCGCGGACGTTCAAAGATTCGCGAGCTCGAGGCTACGCGGCTGAGCATCCACCGCACGCCGCGTCATATTTATGCACAGGTAATCGGCGGCGCTGAAAACAAGGTGCTCGCGGCCGCCTCCTCGCTTGAGGCCGAAGTCCGCAAGGGTATAAAGAATGGCGGCAATGTCGAAGCGGCAGCCATCGTCGGTGCGCGCATCGCAGAAAAGGCAAAGGCCGCTGGAATCGATACCGTTGCGTTCGATCGCTCCGGTTTTCGCTACCACGGTCGTGTGAAAGCGCTGGCCGATGCTGCTCGTGAGGCGGGACTGAAGTTTTAATCGCTTAAAGGAACAAGACAGCCCAGCGCTGTCAGGACCAAAAAATTATGGCTAGAAAAGATCAAAACCAATCAAATGACGACCTGATCGAAAAGCTGGTGACAGTAAATCGTGTTGCCAAGGTTGTGAAAGGTGGTCGTCAGTTTGGCTTTACCGCGCTGACTGTCGTCGGCGACGGGCAGGGCAAGGTTGGATTCGGCTATGGCAAGGCGCGTGAGGTGCCGATTGCTATTCAGAAGGCGATGCAAAATGCTCGCAACAACATGATCAGTATCAACCTGAATAACGATACGCTCCAATACGCCAAGAAGGGTCACCACGGTGCAACGCTGGTTTACATGCAGCCGGCATCTGAAGGTACCGGCGTAATTGCAGGTGGCGCCATGCGTGCGGTATTCGAAGCAGCTGGCGTGCGTAACGTATTGGCCAAGAGCTACGGTTCGCGCAATCCGATCAACGTTGTTCGCGCAACGATCCAGGGACTGTCGCAGATTCATTCGCCACAGGCCATTGCGGCAAAGCGCGGTAAGAAAGTTAAGGAAATCCTGGCCTGACCGGCCGGGCGATTTGTAGGAGCGGTCCCTGTACCCCTGGGGCACGTGGACCGCGGATAGAGAATTAAGAGACAAGATCATGGCGACACCAAAACAAATAAAGGTCACGCTGCTAAAGAGCAAGCACGGGCGGCTGAAGAGCCACAAAGCCTGTATTGCCGGGCTGGGACTGCGCAAAATCCACCAGACCGTAACGGTTATCGATACGCCGGAAAACCGCGGCATGATCAATCGTGTTTCGTACCTTCTTTCGGTAGAGGAAGCCTGACATGCGCCTAAACGAAATTTCTCCCAGTAAGGGTGCCAAGAAAGTTGGCAAGCGACTGGGCCGCGGACATTCCGCTGGCCAGGGTAAGACGAGTGGACGTGGCCAGAAGGGCCAGCACGCGCGTTCGGGTGGTTACCACAAGGTTGGCTTCGAGGGCGGTCAGATGCCGCTGCAGCGACGCCTGCCCAAAGTTGGCTTTCGTTCGCGCATGGCTCGTTATACAGCCGAACTTCGGCTCCATGAGTTGGAGATACCTACAGCAGACGTCATCGACATGGACGTACTGAAGAAGGCCAACCTCGTGCCGGCTTTTGTGACCAAGGTCAAGGTCATCAAGTCCGGTGAGATTAGCAAAGCGGTCAAGCTGAAAGGGCTCGCGGTCACCAAGGGTGCGCGCGCGGACATCGAGAAAGCTGGCGGCAGTATCGAATAATTGGAAAGCATTGTAGGAGCGCGCCTGGGCGCGCGACAATCGAACACAGGTAGAACGTAACGTGGCAAAGAAGCCCCAACAAAATCCGGCAGATCTTGCGAAGACAGCGAGCAAGCTTGGTGAACTCCGAGTTCGCCTGCTGTTCCTCGTTGGCGCGCTGATCGTCTATCGCGTTGGCACCTATATTCCGGTGCCGGGCGTAGATCCGGTTGCGTTGGCCGATTTCTTCGAGCAGCAGTCGGGCAACTTGCTAGGCATGTTCAACATGTTCTCCGGCGGCGCGCTGTCGCGATTCGGTATCTTCGCGCTCGGCATCGTTCCCTACATCTCGTCATCGATCATCATGCAGATGGCGAGCCACATCGTTCCGAGTCTGCAGGCGCTGCGCAAGGAAGGCGAGTCAGGCCGTCGCCAGATCGTTAAATACACGCGCTACGGTACTGTTGCGCTGGCGAGTTTCCAGTCGGTCGCTGCCGCATCGTGGCTCTCAAATCAGGCAGGCCTCGTTGTCAATCCGGGCACGGCATTCCTGATTACGGCTTGCATTACACTGGTTACGGGCACGGTCTTCCTGATGTGGCTGGGTGAGCAGATCACCGAGCGCGGCATCGGTAACGGTATCTCCATGATCATTCTGGCCGGTATTGTCGCTGGTTTGCCAGCGGCCATCGCGGGCACGGCAGAGCTGGTTCGCAATGGCGAGATGAGCGCCATAACGGCCATTCTCATGCTGCTCGGCGGAATCGCTGCCATTATCTTCGTTGTCTACATGGAACGTGCTCAGCGTCGCATCACGGTGAACTATGCACGGCGCCAGCAGGGCCGGAAGATGTTCCAGGCCCAGAGCACGCACCTGCCCTTCAAGATCAACATGTCGGGCGTTATCCCGCCGATCTTTGCTTCGAGCATATTGATGTTCCCGGCGACGATTGCGCAGTTTTTTGGCCAGGCTGCCGAGCCCAATGCGGTGCAGCGGGCACTGCAGACCATAGGCGCCAATCTTGGGCCTGGACAACCGGTTTATGTGCTGCTTTATGGCGCAATGATAGTTTTCTTCTGCTTCTTCTACACGGCGCTCATGTACAACTCGAAAGACACAGCCGACAACCTGAAGAAAGCGGGCGCGTTCCTGCCTGGCATTCGGCCCGGAGCGCACACAGCCGATTACATCGATCGTGTTCTGACAAGGTTGACGTTCTGGGGCTCGATTTATATCGCCGGCGTTTGCTTGCTGCCCGAGTTCGTTCGCATGTTCTACCCGGCCATGCCGTTCAGCTTCGGCGGCACGTCGCTGCTGATCCTGGTCGTGGTCACAATGGACTTTATGTCGCAAATGCAGGCACATGCCATGAGTCACCAGTATGAAGGCATGATGCAGAAAGCCAATCTGCGCAATTACGGCAGAGGTGGACAAGTACGCTGATCTGATCAGCGCTTAGGAGAGAGCTCATGAAAGTAAGAGCATCAGTCAAAAAGATTTGTAGAAACTGCAAGATTGTTCGCCGCAACGGTGTTGTGCGTGTGATCTGCACCGACGCACGGCACAAGCAGCGCCAGGGTTAGTTCCCGCGTTATTTAATGAGGAATTCGTAAGTGGCACGTATAGCAGGCATAAACATTCCGCTGAATAAGCACGTCGTTATCGCATTGACGTCGATTTTCGGTATTGGAAATTCTCGCGCTAAGCAGATATGCGAAGCGGCCGACGTTTCACCGAGCATGCAGGTCAAGGATCTCGCAGAGCCTGAGGTGGCGAAGCTCAGAACCGCCGTGGCAACTTTTACGGTTGAAGGTGATCTGCGTCGCGAAACGTCAATGAACATCAAGCGTCTTATGGATCTCGGTTCCTACCGAGGCATCCGGCACAGACGTGGTCTGCCGCTGCGCGGCCAACGGACTCGTACGAATGCGCGTACCCGAAAGGGCCCACGTCGTCCAATCAAACGATAGTAGGAGCGGTTACTAGCCGCGAATCAAAATATGGCTGAAGCAAAGAAAAAGAAGGTTAAAAAGCACGTAGTTGATGCAATTGCGCATATACATGCTTCCTTCAACAACACGATCATCACGATAACCGATCGGCAGGGCAATGCCTTGTCGTGGGCCACCGCAGGTGGCTGTGGTTTTCGTGGCTCTCGTAAATCAACCCCGTTCGCAGCTCAGGTTGCGTCGGACAAAGCGGGCAAAGCTGCTCTCGAGTTCGGCGTCAAGAATGTGGATGTGCGGGTTCGTGGGCCCGGTCCCGGCCGCGAGTCGGCTGTTCGCGCCCTGAATTCCCTGGGGTTCCGTATCCAAAGTATTGAGGATGTAACACCGATTCCTCATAACGGCTGTCGTCCGCCGAAAAAGCGTCGCGTGTAGAGGCTGAATAATGGCAAGATATTTAGGACCAAAGTGCAAACTGTCCCGCCGCGAAGGCACGGATCTGTTTTTGAAGAGTGGCGTAAGGCCGCTGGAATCGAAGTGCAAGCTCGAGGTACCGCCGGGTGGACCGACACAACGTCGCCCACGCATGTCGGACTATGGCCTGCAGCTCCGTGAGAAACAGAAACTGCGCCGTATGTATGGCGTACTGGAGCGACAGTTCCGCAATTACTATAAGCGTGCTGCGCAGTTGAAAGGATCCACCGGTGAAAACCTGTTGCGACTCCTTGAAGGCCGGCTCGATAACATTGTTTATCGAATGGGCTTCGCGTCAACGCGAGCAGAAGCACGCCAGCTGGTGAGTCACAAGAGCATCGAGGTTAATGGCAAAGTCGTTAACATTCCGTCTGCTCAGCTCAAAGCTGGTGATGCCATTCACATACGCGAGAAAGCGAAGAAGCAACTTCGTATTCAAAGCGCACTTGAAATTGCGAGCCAGGTCGGCCTGCCCGAGTGGGTAGATGTCGACTCCAAGAAGATGGCAGGTGTTTTGAAGTCGTTACCGGACCGGGAAGATATTCTCCCCGATATCAACGAAAACCTAGTCGTCGAGCTGTACTCGAAGTAGTCAGGAGGGTCTTTACCCATGCAGGAATCAGTACACGAATTTCTGAAGCCGCGCGTCGTAAAAGTAACGCCGGTCAACGATCTGCAAGCAAAAGTCACGATCGAGCCTTTCGAACGTGGATTTGGGCATACGCTCGGCAATGCGTTGCGTCGCATTCTGTTGTCGTCGATGCCTGGCGCCGCGATCACTGAAGCGGAAATCGAGGGTGTTCTTCACGAGTACACCAGTATCGAAGGCGTACAGGAAGATGTCGTCGACATCCTTCTGAGTCTCAAGCAGGTTGCCGTGACAATGAACACGCGCGACACCGCTGAGCTGCGCCTCTCGAAGCGAGGCCCGGGCCCTGTAACGGCCGGCGACATTCAGCTCGACCATGACGTTGAAATCATGAATCCGGAATTGGTCATTGCCAACCTGACCAAAGCGGGCGAGCTGAATATGCTACTCAAAGTGGAGCGTGGACGTGGATACCGTCCTGCTACGCAGCGGCCGTCATTTGAAGACCAGGCCGGCCCGATAGGTAGCCTCATGCTCGATGCGTCGTTCAGTCCAATTACTCGCATCACGTATACCGTAGAGGCGGCTCGTGTAGAACAGCGTACTGATCTCGACAAGCTGTTGATCGATATTGAGACGAACGGCACGATTGATCCCGAAGAGGCCATCCGTCGTGCGGGTAGTATCCTCAAAGATCAGCTATCCGTATTCGTTGACCTGCAGGGACAAGAGGAAGGCCTCGGCGATCAAGCCGAAAGCCATGTTGATCCGATCCTCATGCGCCCGGTTGACGAACTCGAGCTAACCGTTCGTTCCGCGAACTGCCTCAAGGCCGAGAACATCATGTACATCGGCGACCTGGTGCAGCGTACGGAAGTAGAGCTTCTCAGAACGCCAAACCTGGGCAAGAAGTCGCTGACCGAGATAAAGGAAGTCCTCGAGGGTCATGGGCTTGGTCTGGGTATGCATCTGGATAACTGGCCGCCAGCAAGCCTCCGTCCAGAGCACGAGTTGATGATGTAAAGCATCGCTGCGACTGCTTGCGTTGCTATTGATTAGATATTTAGGAAAGACAAATGCGCCATAGAAAATCCGGTCGTCGGCTGGGTCGTAACAGCTCTCATCGCAGTGCCATGTTTCGCAACATGGCGGCATCGATGCTGAAGCACGAGACGATCAAGACCACGTTGCCCAAGGCGAAAGAACTTCGTCGTGTTGTTGAGCCACTCATTACGCTGGCAAAGAAAGACAGCGTCGCAAATCGTCGCCTGGCGTTTGACCGGCTGCGCGACAAGGAAATTGTCGGCAAGCTGTTCAATGACCTCGGCCCGCGTTTCAAAGAGCGGCCCGGCGGCTACCTGCGCATCCTGAAAACGGGCCCGCGCCCGGGTGATGCTGCGCCGATGGCCATCATCATGCTGACGGAACAGGCGCCTGAGGTTGTCGCGGAAGACTAGACAAATCCTCGCAATAATACGGAAAAACCGGGCAAAAGCCCGGTTTTTTTGTGCGCGGGTATATCCGTAAGCGATTGAATTAATGAGGGAAATCGCTGGATTCCATAACTTGTGAGTCGGCTCACAGAGATCCGCCCCCGATCGAACTAAAGTGATAGCTCGTTTTTCCACAGGACCCAGCGCTATCAGCAGCGAAAAGTCATTTGACGATTGCGTAATCCTTTCGAAGGAATCCTTCGATCCGGATGCCGTTTTTCTTGACGACATCGTTGATGACGAGGTTCTGCCGTACCTTAGCCTGGCGGTGGATGGCCTGACGGATGCGAGCGATGGCAGAAAGGGCAAGCTGGAATTGCGCCCCGAAGACGTTGCCGCAAATGAACCGATACCAGCCGATACGACCATGCCTGTCACGGCGCTCGCCGCGGATCAACTCGACGTTTATGGTTGGGAGTCGAGTTTGTGGAAGAAAATCAGAGGCTACATCGGCTTCTGACGGCAACGGGCGCGAATCACCGATCTGCCGCATCCTCATCGACTGCCTCGACTGCCTCGACTGCCTCGACTGCATCGCCTGGAGAACGCTCGTGTACATTGTGACCGAGTTTCGCTGTTTCATCTTGGGAGTCAAACCGCGGGTTTCTCGCTGGAGTCCACGCCGAATCCAGGTGACCGCATCATTCGCACTTGTCTAAATAATGGATGGTAGAATTCCGCGATGATATTCAAAGACAAGACCGTGATTATCACGGGCGGATCCGAGGGTGTGGGCGCTGCTACCGCACGTCTGTTTGCCGAAGCCGGCGCCAACCTGATGCTCGTCGCACGCGGTAAGAAAAACCTCGAGGCGGTCGCCGAAGAACTGCGCGACAAGACGAAAGTCGAAATCTTCGCTGCAGACGTCTCCGATGCAGACGCCTGTGTTGACGTATTCAAGAAAGCACAATTCGAGTTCGGGCGTATCGACATCCTCGTGAATAATGCCGGCTATCATTCCCGTGGCAACGTGGGCGCGGTTGAAGCGGCTGAACTGGGCAAAATGGTTGACGTCAATCTGCGTGCCCCAATAATCCTGACCCGGATTGCGCTGCCGTACCTGAAAGAAGCGGAAGAGGGGGCCATCATCAACGTTGGTTCCCTGGCGGGCAGGACGCCCGTCCCAGGTTCGGCTACGTATGCTGCTACGAAAGCGGGTTTGCGGGCGTTCACCATAGCGCTCGCGGAAGAACTGCGCGGCAGCGGCATCAAGATTGGTCTTGTATCGCCAGGGCCGATTAATACCGGCTTCATCATGACGGATGTCGACAAGACTGCGGATATCACTTTTTCGCAACCGATGAGTACGGCGGAAGAGGTGGCGCAAAATATTCTGGATCTATGCGGCAACAAGATCCGTGAGGTATCTATGCCGGCGCTGAGCGGCTTCCTTACCACCGTCAACTACCTGGTGCCCTGGATAGGCCGGCAGATGAGACCTTTTCTTGAGCGCAAGGGCCAGCGGGTAAAGAAGCAACTCAAAGCTGAAGCCAAGGCGCGCGCTGCAGTCGAGGCGGAGTAAAAAAGGGAGATCCGAAGGGGGAATTCCGGATCTCCCTGCTAGTCGCCGACACGAATAAAAAACGTGGCGACCCTTTGCTGCCTGAGCCTCAGCGATTCCTAGGAATCGGTCACCTGTTCGACGCGACTGAGGTTATTTTCGAAGATCCATGAGTCCTGAGTTTGCAGGTCTATCGCTGCAAGGAAGTCCTGCTTGGCTCGCTCTGTATCGCCGGTGGCAGCCAGGAGTACACCGCGATTGGACAGAGCAAGCGCGAGGTTCGCCCGGTACGTGCGTACCTCACTCCGGTTGTTCCTGATTCGGGATACCCGGTTCTCCTGTTTTTTCACCTTGGCGACCGCAGCGTCGCAGGCCGTACCGGCTTTTCGAATGTCCTTTGTCTTGACATAGGCGACGCAAAGATTAACCTGGTCGGCGAAATCTTCAGGCGCTCGGCGCCCGCTCTCTGTAATACGTTCAATCGCCTGTTCGTATTGCCCTGCCTCAACTTTAGAGCCATGTGCCTCGCCGAGGATGACCGCCATCGTAAACGGCGCAGCCCGCTCGTCATGGGCCAACGCCGGCATTGATGTAGCCGCGATAATCAGCAAAGCGGCCAGAGCCGCGCCATTGTGCATGTATCTTCTTTCCTGTGTTTTCTTCATAAGGGTTACCTCAATGCGAATTACTGTATTTGCGAAACAACAAGCCGCGTCTTCGGTCTTGTTGCGGGCTACAGTAATTTCGGGAAGACAAACCCACAAACGAGAAATATTTAAGCACCGCGTGAATGTTTTTCAATCGCCACTCGCGAAGATCTTCAATACCCACGCTCGGAACAGCTGGATGTCTTCCTTGTTACGGCCCTCCTCTCTATAGACGAGGTAGTAGGTGTCCTCGGTAACAAGCTCATGTTCAAAAAGCTGCACAAGGCTGTCGGATCTGAACCAGGTTTCGCTCAGGTGCTTCGGTATCAGTGCTGCACCAAGACCTCGTTCCGCCGCGCGGGCCACGGCGATCATCGAGTCCAGGCGAATAATGTTCTTGTGGTCCGGCAAGCGGACACGAGAAGAGCGTTCCCATTTCTGCCAGGCCTTGGGCCTGGACTCATGAACCAGCAGCGGAAATTCGCTTACAATCTTGCCCGACCGTATTCGGATGCTGTCGTAAAATGCATGCGAACCGGCAGGTATCAGGCGTAGAGAAAACAAAGGATCGAATGCCAGCGATTCCGGTTTCGACTTGAATATTCGTATGGATACGTCAGCGCTACGCGGGTGTTTCTCGAGCGATTCATCGCTGGTGTCGATGCTAATGTCGATGTCCGGTTGCAGTTCGATGAATTCCGGCAGCCGGGACACGAACAGCTCGCTTGCAAAAAAAGGCTGAACTGAGATGCGTAACGATCGCTGCGGCGTCGCTTGTGTATGCCGTTCCAGGACGGAATCAAACTTGGCGATCAGAGGATACACGTCATCATATAATGCGCCGCCATCGGCGGTCAGACGCAACGAGCGAGCTGTTCGCTCGAACAATCGGGTTCCAAGGTCCACTTCCAGTTGTTTGATCTGATGGCTGACCGCCGAGGAGGTCAGAAACAGCGATTCCGCGGTCTCACGAAAGCTCTCACGTTCGGCAGCCGCGCAAAACACTCGCATCGCGCGCAGCGAGATATTGCGATTAGTTGAGTTCATATACTCTGTGCATTGCAGAAATCGTGCCAGACAGGCGCGTCTGACAGCCCGGCGCAAAACCGAACCACATTAGAGGCTAAGAGGTTATTGGCGCTATGTGACAATCGCGCAACGCGCCATTGCAGTGCGCGAATGGAATTTGATGACCCGCTATGAGGCAATAGCGAACGCGTCTCGCGTCATATTTTCCCGGTCGTTGGCCATGACGCGAACGTTGTCTTCGATGCGAATGCCGCCAAAAGGCCTCAGCCAATCCACTGTCTCCCAGTTAACGTGATTCTCGGCCGGCGTGCCACGCAGGTTCTCGAGCAGCATGTCTATCACGTACAGCCCGGGCTCGATGGTCAGCACCATGTCTTCTTCGAGCACACGTGTCAGGCGCAGGAAAGGGTGGCCGCTGGGCGGGTCGATTGTCGCACCGGCATCATTTTCGAGGAAGCCGCCAACGTCATGAACCTGGACGCCGAGGAGGTGGCCAAGGCCGTGTGGGAAGAATGCTGACGTTACGCCAGTTTCAAGTAACGTGTCCGGGTCGCCGCTGGCCAGTTCCGCCTCAACCAGTATTCTGGCCAACATCCTGTGGGTATCGATATGCAGCTCACGATAGTCGAGGCCGGCCTGAACTCGAGCGACGATCTCCAATTGCATCGCGTCCATGCGATTAATCAGTTCCTGGAAGCGCTGATCGCCGAAAGAATAAGTACGCGTAATATCCGAGGCATAGCCATGTACCTGGGCGCCGGCATCAATAAGGAAGGAACTTACGATTTCAGGCGGAGTTCTATCTAGGTCCGTGTAATGCAGCACAGCTCCATGCGTATTCAAGGCCACGATGTTTCCGTACGGAAGTTCTGGATCTGTGTGACTGACTGCTTTGCAATATGCTCGGTGTATGTCGAACTCGGAGCGCCCGTCGCGAAATGCGGCTTCCGCAGCGCGGTGCCCAAGCGCTCCTCGCTTTGATGCCAGGCGCATAGTGGCGAGCTCGTAGTCCGTTTTGCGGCCACGCGCGAAATGCAAAATATTAATCGCGGTTGTCGGATTGACTCGCTCAATACCAAACGCCACTGCGTTGTCATCAATTTCACCTATGACGATGCTATTGTCGCGCTGTGCGGGCAGGTGCGCATCAATGTCTTCAACCGTATGCACGATGCGTATGTCGAAGTGCTCGGTCCAGTAGCCGTCCGGGGCGCCGGGCACGACGTGCCAGTAGTCCTTGGGCTGATAGTAGATGAGCACCGGCGTCTCGCCAGGTGTGTAGACAATGAACGAATAGGGCAGGTTCGTCAGCGGCGCCCAGCTGACAAAATGTGGGTTGGCCTTGAACGGGTAGTTATTGTCGTCAAGGAACGCGACCTTCGGGTTGCCTGAATAAATAACAGCGTGGCTGGCGCCGGCTTTTTCCAGGGCACGATCGTGCCGCGCGGTGACGGCTTGAAGATGTCCCTGGTACAAAGCGCCGAGCGACGCATTTTTGTCGGTATAGTCGCTGTTCATGGGACGATCATACCCTGTTGCTGGCGCTGTCGGCGAGTGCCATCATTGATGCCCCGGATGGGGAGCGGAGGAAAGGATGAAAGGAATTCCATGGCTGATTTACAGTGTATTTCTGGTTTCTGGGGCGATGGCCGTGGCCTCTGAGCCGGGCTACGATCGTGTCGCCGGGCGCGCAATAGCGTCTCGTTCCGAGGTGATCGCGCCGCATGGCATGGCCGCGACCAGCCAGCCGCTGGCGACACAGATAGCACTCGATATCCTGAAAGCAGGAGGCAGTGCCGTGGATGCTGCCATCGCGGCAAATGCCGCCTTAGGCCTGATGGAACCCACCGGTTGCGGCATTGGCGGAGACCTGTTCGCCATTGTCTGGGACGCCGAGAAGAAAGAGCTGACGGGCTTGAACGCGTCCGGACGTTCGCCGCAGGCAATGACGCTGGAGTATTTCCGGGATAACGGCATCGAAAAGATACCGCCCTTCGGGCCGCTTCCGGTGAGCGTGCCTGGTGCCGTAGACGGTTGGTTCGAGCTGCATGGTCGCTACGGCCGTTTGTCGATGCAGCAGATTCTTGCGCCGGCTATCGACTATGCGAATAACGGCTTCCCCGTGTCAGAAGTCATTGCGCATTACCTCAAGGGGAACGAGCGGCGCATCAGTCAATTCCCCGGCTTTGCCGAGACCTTCATGCCAAACGGGCGAGTGCCCGAAAAAGGCGAGATGTTTCGGAATCCCAGGCTGGCCAAAACCTACCAGGCGATCGCCAAAAACGGCCGTGACGAATTCTACAAGGGCGACATCGCGCGCAGGATTGACGCGTACATGGCAGAGCAGGGTGGCCTGCTTAACTATGATGACCTCGCAGCCCATAAGTCTGAATGGGTTACGCCGGTTTCCACCAACTACCGTGGCTGGGATGTGTATGAGCTGCCGCCGAATGGTCAGGGTATCGCCGCGCTGCAGATTCTCAACATACTCGAGGGCTTCGACATCGCCGCTATGGGTTTCGGTAGTGCCGAATATCTGCATACCTTGGTCGAAGCGAAAAAACTCGCCTTCGAGGACCGTGCGAAATACTACGCGGACATGGACTTTGTTGATGTACCCGTCGCGCGCCTGATTTCGAAAGACTACGCCAACGAGCGTCGCAAGATGATTTCGCCGACCGAGGCGTCAAGGAGTCTGCCTGCCGGCGACGCGAAGCTGCAGGAGGGCGATACCATTTACCTCACGGTTGCCGACAAAGATGGCAACATGGTGTCGCTCATTCAAAGCAATTATCGCGGCATGGGCTCAGGTATGACGCCCGGCGAACTCGGTTTCGTTTTGCAGGATCGTGCCGAGCTGTTCGCACTTGACGAAAATCACGCGAATGTCGTCGAAGGCGGCAAACGACCGTTCCATACGATTATTCCGGCCTTCGTGATGAAAAACGGTAAGCCTCTGATTAGTTTTGGGTTAATGGGCGGTTCCATGCAGCCGCAGGGGCACGCACAGGTAATCGTGAACATGGTCGACTTTGGTATGAACCTGCAGGAGGCTGGTGATGCCGCCCGCATCAACCACACCGGCTCATCTCAGCCGACCGGCTCGACAATGAGCGACGGGGGTGTTGTCAACCTGGAAAGCAGCTTTAGCGAGGAAACACGCGAGGCTCTGAAGGAGCTCGGGCATACACTGGGTGACAGTAACGGCAGCTTTGGTGGTTACCAGGCGATCCTGTGGGACGAGGCCCAAGGTGTGTACTATGGCGCGTCCGAAGTCCGCAAAGACGGTCACGCGGCCGGCTACTAGCGGTAAGCCGCTCAGTTGCCGGAATACAGCGTTGGAAACAGCCCCAAATGCTCATGTACGGTTCGTGTACACTCCGCTTTTTTGGCTTACTCCGGCTTGTCTTGCAGTGACTGAGCCTCTTGCAGCGACCGATCAGTTTTGGGGACCTTAGGGTTATGACGCAGGAAATTTACCTCACCGGCATTACTACCACGGGCACGCCGCACATTGGCAACTATGTCGGCGCCATACGCCCCGGTATTGCCGCGAGCAAGGACCCGGCAAAGAAGAACTACTATTTCCTCGCAGACTTCCACGCACTCGCCAAGAATGAGGATCCTGACAAGATTAGCCGCTCCACGCTGGAAATTGCCGCCGCCTGGATGGCGCTAGGGCTGGATACAGATCACGCCACCTTTTATCGTCAGTCGGATATTCCGGAGATTACGGAATTGACCTGGGTGCTAACCAGCATGACTGCGAAGGGCCTGATGAACCGCGCGCACTCTTACAAAGCGGCGGTGCAGGCAAACGTCGAAAGCGGCGACAAGGATCCCGACAAAGGCATCACGATGGCTCTGTACAGCTACCCGATCCTGATGGCAGCCGACATCCTGATGTTTAAGTCGACCAAAGTGCCGGTCGGCCGGGACCAGAAACAGCATGTCGAAATGGCGCGAGACATCGCGCAGCGGTTCAATCATCACTATGGTGACATCCTTGTGTTGCCGGAGCCGGTTATTGGCGACGATACTGCCGTATTGGCCGGTCTCGACGGCCGCAAAATGAGTAAGAGCTATAACAATACGATTCCGTTATTTGCCGCCGAAAAAGCGCTCAGGAAACTGATCATGAAGGTCAAGACCAACAGCCTGGAGCCGGGCGAACCGAAGGATACTGCGGGCAGTACTGTTTTCGACATTTACAAGGCTTTCGCGACTCCGGAGGAGACCGCAGAAGTTGAGAAACTATACGCTGACGGGATCGCGTGGGGAGCTATGAAACAGATGTTGTTCGAGTATATTAACGATCACATCAAACCCGCACGAGACGAATATGATCGTCTCATCGCTGACCCGTTGGTCGTTGAAGCAGAATTGCGCAAAGGCGCGGAGAAGGCACGTGAAATTTCGGTGCCGTACATGGCCGAAATCCGTGACGCTATTGGAATTCGGAAGCTGGGACAGGGAGCACCATGAGCAATAAAGAGATTCGAGAGCTACTGGCGAAGCTGCAGGGCGAGATTCAGAAGACGGAACTCGATGAGGAGACACGTGCGCTGGTTCGAGACCTTGACGCTGATATTGACGATCTTCTCGACCCGGAGGGTAATCGTGCGGAAACAGATTCCGTTCTGGAGAAGGCGAGAGAACTCGAGACTAACTTCGCGACAGAGCATCCAGCCATCGAAAGATTCATGCGCGAAGTCATCGACACGCTTGTGCGCATGGGTATTTAGTTTCCAGCGACTATCGCGCAAGACGATCGTTGTTAAGTCTGCTGCGCAACGGTCATTTGAATAGGCGACAGCAGATTGCTGCAAAACGATAAGATTAATTCAACAGGCTATGGCGCGGTCGGGCTTGCCTTTGTAATGGTATTTGCAGCCGCCTGCACTGCGACTCCGTCGTTGCCGGATCCACTGGAAGCCGGGTGGAAGGGGGAGGCGGTTTGCGAGCGACTACACGAAGACCCGGTGCAAAGAGTTCTTCGCTGCACGTTCCCTCCTGGCGCAGGCCATGAGCAACATTCACACAAACCTCATTTCGGCTATGCGATTTCCGGCGGTCGAGCGAGAATAGAGGACGAATCCGGCATTCGCGAAGTGGAGCTGACAACGGCTACCAGCTTTGTCAGCGAAGGTGTCGCATGGCACGAGGTACTCAATGTCGGGCATACAACGATCATCTACCTGATCGTCGAGCCAAAGTGAAGAAGAGCCTCGAACTGAAAATCCCGCCGGCCGTGGTATTTCTACTGTGCGCTGTCGTTATGTGGATGTTGGCGTCGCGGCTTTCGGCCATATCCTTTGATATCCTGGGTCGGCGGGTGCTCGCTGTCATCGTGGCCGGTATCGGAATTTCAATCGGGGTGGCCGGTGTTCTTGCATTCCGTGGCGCACGAACCACGGTTGACCCAAGGTACCCTGAGAAGGCCTCGACAGTTGTCACGGCCGGTATTTACCAGCGCAGCAGGAATCCGATGTACGTGGGGCTTCTGCTGATGCTGCTGGCCTGGGGAATTTTCCTGGCGGATGCTCTGGCTTTCATAGGCTTGCCTGTTTTCCTCTTGTATATGAATCGCTTCCAGATCGTTCCGGAAGAGCGGGCAATGCAAGAACAATTTGGCGACGATTATCGAGACTACATGCGCGTTGTTCGTCGCTGGATTTAAGCCCCACGGGCGAATGCAAAACGACTCGCTGACGCTGGATCTCCTCCCCGGACCGTAACTGCACCAAGCTTAAGAATGGCCACTGCGCGACAAGCCGCGTTAAACTGGCTCAAATGACCGCAAAACATCACCTCGCTCAGTCCAATATCGCTCACATGCGTGCGCCATTGGACGATCCTCTCATGGAGAGTTTCGTAGCGCGGATCGAGGCCCTCAACGCACTGGCGGATGAGTCACCCGGCTTCCTGTGGCGGCTCGAGGCAGAAGATGGTGAAGTATCAACGGTTAAGGCATTCAGCGACCAGCGTGTACTTTTCAACTTATCGGTCTGGGAATCCATCGAGGCACTCGAGGCATATGTGTACAGGTCCGATCATGTGACGGCCGTGCAAAAACGTGCCGAGTGGTTCGAGCGGCCGGCGAAATCACCCCTGGTGCTCTGGTGGATTGACGCCGGGCACATTCCGACAGAACAGGAAGCCGAGGAGCGTTTCGAAATGCTGTGGCAGAACGGCCCCACCGTCGATGCGTTCACGTTTCGAAATCGATTTGAGAAGGAGGCATAGCAATGGCATTGAGCGAACTGACGTTTCAGGTCAAAGGTTCTTCAACCGATCCGTATGACGTCACGTTTATCAAGGACGGCGACAGTCTCACTGCGCTTTGTTCCTGTCCTGCCGGCCAGTTCGGAAATTTTTGCAAACACCGCATGGCCATTCTCGATGGCAATACCAAAGCCGTCGTCAGCGAAAACGCCGACCAGGCAAGTACGGTCCTCAGCTGGTTGGCGGGAACCGATGTTGCCGAGGCGCTTGACGAATTTCGAGAGATCGAAAAATTGAAAGACGTTCCGAAGAGCGAACGGGTCGCCGCAAAGCGCAAGCTGGCGCGCGCAATGAATAGCTAGAACCAGGACCGACAGGGGAATTGCCAACATGTCAGATAGCAGAGACTTTCCGTCCCTGATCAAGAGCTTGCCGGCATTCGCCGGGCCGTTCGACGCCTACGAGCTATGTGCAGATAATTGCCAGGTCCTGTTCGCGTCCTATCCAGCCGGCACGGCGATCGAAGAGCATTCGCATGAGACGGAAAATTGCGGAGTCATTACACAGGGAGAGCTGATTCTCGAGGTGGAAGGCAAGGAACGTCGCTACAGCCCCGGGGATTGGTACCACCTGTTGCCCAATCAGCCACATGCAGCGCGCTTTGAGGTGGAAACGTCTGAAATCGAATTCTGGTTTCGATGAGCAATACCGGAACGGCAGCGTTCTTTTCCGGGCAGGATCGGATCTAGCCAGATCGCGCCAGCAGGAAATCGGCCACTGTGGTCATGCCTGATGCGATCGGGTCGACCACAGGCATACTGAACTCTTGCTGCAAACGGTCAAGGTATGTGTCTCGCTCACTCGCGGTCAGGCTCGACGTATTGACGCAAATACCTGCGCAGACGCAATTGGGGTTTGTCAGGCGAGCCGCTGCCAGCACCTGTTCGATAAAATCATCGAGCGGTGGTATTTGAAGGTGTATATCTACGTCCGCAATGATCTCGCGATCGGCATCGTGGCAAAGCAGCAGCGCGTCCGGCTGTGAGCCATGAATCAGACCAAGGGCTACGCCCGCATAGCCTGGATGGATCAGTGAACCCTGGCCCTCGATAACATCCCAGTGATCATCCTGGTTATCCGGGGAAAGTAGCTCAGCGGCTCCGGAGATGAAGTCGGCGACAACCGCGTCTATGGGGATGCCTTCGCCGGCAATCATGATGCCTGTCTGACCAGTGGCTCTGAACGTCGCACTGACGTTGCGTTGGAGCAATTCCCTGTGTAGCGCGAGTGCGCTGTACTTCTTGCCAACCGCGCAGTCGGTGCCGACGGTCAATACCCGCTTGCCGCTGCGGCGTCGCCCGGTTCCGCATGGAATGTCAGGCGGCGGAACCCGAACATCGATAAGCCGGGCACCACCGGCGTCTGCCGCCTGCACAAGGCTTGGTATAGCGCTGAGTTTGTTGTGCAATCCGGCTGCGATATCTACACCGGCGCGGGCCAACTCGAGCAGCGGCGGCAACCAGCTTTTCTGCAATTGCCCTCCCGTTGCCGCGACACCCACGATCAAGGTTTTCACGCCGGCGGCCAGTGCTTCACTGACGCTGAGGTCAGGCAGGCCACTTTCTACCGAACACGACGCGAACTTCATTTGTCCCAAACATCTCTCAGGCACCCAATGGGCGATACCTAATCCGGTTTTTGCGTTCATCTGCTCGCGTACGTCGCCAAAGAAAATGAGGTAAGGCGGCTCAAGCTTGATCGTCGTGAGTGGCATCGTTGTATAGTACGAGAATACTCAGCCTGCAACATCAAATAGGACGGCTATGCAGAAACCCCGGAACTATCGGAACTACGTGTTGTTCCTGCTGATGGTTGTTTACATATTTAACTTCATCGATCGGCAGATCCTGGTCATTCTGCAGGAGTCGATCAAGGAAGAACTCAGCCTCAGTGACAAACAGCTTGGTTTGTTGTCCGGGTTTACATTCGCAATTTTCTACGTCGTATGTGGCATCCCGATCGCGCGTATGGCCGATCGCTATAACCGCGTCAATATCGTGTCAGCGTCCATTGCCGTATGGAGTGCGATGACCGCGATCAGTGCTTTCGTTGGCAATTTTTGGCAGCTGCTGGCAGCAAGAATCGGTGTCGGCATCGGTGAGGCTGGCGCGAGCCCGCCATCTCACTCCATCATCTCCGACTATTTTCCCCACGAGGAAAGGGGTCGGGCGTTGTCCTTTTATTCGATGGGTATCTACATAGGTATTCTGGTCGGGTTTTTGCTCGGCGGCTGGATCAATCAGTTTTTCGGCTGGCGTACCGCATTTCTCGTGGTCGGTCTCCCAGGGCTTCTGATGGCCGTTATCGTCAAGCTTACGCTGCGCGAGCCGCCTCGCGGCCAATTGGACGATGGTGATCACGCCGAAGCTCCTGATAGCAACATTGTCGTCGATCTCAAGTGGCTCTGGTCATTAAGGAGTTTTCGCTACGCCGCGTTCGCAGCCGGATTCAACGCGTTTCTGGGCTACGGAGCGCTGAATTTCATGCCATCGTTTGCGATTCGCATATACGAAGTACCCATCGGGCTGGTCGGCACCTGGTTGGCACTAATCGCCGGTCTCGCCGGTGCCGCCGGAGTCTATGCGGGTGGCCACATGAGCGACCATCTTGGTAAGCGAGATGACCGCTGGGCTTACTGGGTTGCCGGGATCAGCACGCTGGCGGCTGGCATCTTGCTGCTGCCAATGATGCTGAGCGGAGACCAGTATGTAATGTGGAGTATTTACGCGCTGGTCGCGCTCAGCCAGTCGATGTTTCTTGGCCCGACGATCGCCATGGCACATGCGTTGGTCGGTCCGCGATATCGTGCGCTGTCATCGTCGGTATTGTTCTTCGTTTTGAATATTATTGGCCTTGGGTTCGGACCATTGACCGTCGGCGCGATCAGCGACGCGCTTGCGCCGTCGATGGGCGTTGACTCGATCCGTTGGGCCATCATGAGTACGGCAATGGCCGCGTTCATAGGCGCCGCACTGTATTTCAATGCGGCACGCTACGTACGTGCAGATCTGCAAGTCGTTGAAAAATGACACTTCTGTGTCAGCTGCTGGATGTAAGGACGTTGTCTCTGCATTTTTGCGTTGTCTGCCGCTGGCGAGCTAGTATGAATTAATCTGGTTCGAGGCCTTATCGACGTGATAAACGACATCTTTGTCACCTTTGAAGGCGATCATGTACTAGTCCGATCGATCGGCAAGAAAAACTACGAGAGCGTCGAGACAATCTGGTCCAGAGTATCGCGCCTCTGTGAGACACACGATTGTTACAACGTACTGGGAATCGGCGATACCACTGAGCCTATGGAAGCGGTTGAAGGGTATGAACATCCCGCCGTGTTTCGTGAATACGGAATTGACCATCGTTACCGAATAGCCTGGGTTGAACTGAACCCCGATGCTGTTGACGTCGTCGAGTTGACTATCAATATCCTGGCGAACCGTGACCTTCCCGGTCGGATTTTTCCGACAGTCGAGGCGGCCAGGGAATGGCTTCTCGGCAGCGAGTAAGAGGATTCTGAGGTGAGTGAAGCCAGAAAATCCCATTGGCAGCGCGTCTACCGGGATAAGCAGCCGACGGACGTCTCCTGGTACCAGCCTGTCCCCGAAAAATCGCTGCAATTCATTGCAGCAACAGGTATCACCAAGACCGATCCGATACTCGATGCCGGTGGTGGTGCCTCGACACTGGTCGACCACCTGTTAGCCGCGGGCTACACAGATGTTAGCGTACTGGATATATCCGGTGCTGCGCTCGAACGTTCGCAAGTAAGGCTCGATTCTGCGGCGGCAGCGGTGCAATGGATTGAGGGCGATGTTATGACGTTTTCACCGTCTCGCCCCTACGCGCTGTGGCACGATCGCGCTGTATTCCATTTTCTGACAGACCCGGCAGAGCGCGACAACTACATCGACGCAGTCCGCAAGGCGTTACGGCGGCGTGGGCATCTGATAATTGCAACGTTTGGTCCCGAAGGACCTTTGCGCTGCAGTGGACTCGAGATACAGCGCTACGATATCGACAGGCAGCAGCAATGGTTCGGCGCTCACTTCGATCTGCGTGCCCATGAGCTCGATGTGCATGAGACGCCAGCCGGGTCGTCTCAGCAATTTCTTTATTCCTGGTGGCAATTGCGCGACTGATCGCACACATAGAAGATAGCGGAAGGACGATGGAGGTAAACATATGGGCAGTCATTGCCGCAGCGGTTTCGAGTTTTTTGCTCGGCGGTTTGTGGTATTCGCCGGTGCTGTTCATGAAGCCCTGGAATGAGGCGATGGGGCGAACTGAAGAAGACAATGGGCATCCGGCAAAGGTGTTTGGATTGAGTTTTGCCTTCGCCGTGGTAGCCGCCTATGTTTTTGCGGTTTTTCTCGGACCGAATCCGCTATTGTCCGAATCTGTCAAAGCAGGATTGCTCGTGGGCGTCGCGTTTGTCGGTATGAGCTTTGGTATCAACTACCAGTTCGCCAATCGTCCGCTAAGTGCGCTGTTAATTGACGGCGGCTATCACACCGGGCAGTTCATGCTTTATGGCCTTATCCTTGGGGCGTGGCACTGAAAAAGCACAATAGCGACTGGTTTCTCGAAACGGAGCGACTGGTACTGCGGCGCCTGAGGCTCGACGACGCAGCCTTTATGTTGTCGATCTGGAATGATCCTGCGTTCGTGGAGCATGTGGGTGATCGCGGTATTCGCACCGTCTTTGCAGCCGAAACGGCTCTCCTGGATGGCGCATTCAAGCTGTATGAGGAGTACGGCTACGGACCCTTCTGCATGTCGCTCAAGCGTGACGGCACATTGGTCGGGATCTGCGGGCTTTTTCGGCGAGAGCATCTCGAGCATCCGGACATTGGCTTTGCCGTGCTGCCAGAGTTCTGTGGTCAGGGCCTGGCCGCTGAGGCGGCGGACGCCGTCATTGAACACGCGCGTAGCGATCTGGAAATCCGGGTTCTGACAGCAATTGTATCGCCGCAAAACCCGGCGTCGATCGGACTGATCGAGAAACTTGGCCTGAGATTCGACAGAGGTATTACAATGCCGGGTGAAGAAAAAGAGATCAGCTTGTACAGTATGAAGCTGGGTTGAGCGGGTAGGAACAGTATGGATTTCTTGCGAAGTGACGGCGCCCGGACGGGGCTATTCTTCGGTGCTACATCAGGTGTTATTACGACGATTGGCCTGATCGTTGGCCTCAACTCGGGCACGAGTTCGATCACGGCAGTGCTCGGAGGCATCTTTGTCATTGCCGTTGCTGACGCAATGTCGGACGCCCTGGGTATTCACCTGGCGGAAGAGTCTGATCCAGCGACCACGCACGGACACGTCTGGGCGGCAACAATTATGACGTTCCTGACCAAATTCATATTTTCGATCAGTTTTGCCGTTCCATTATTGTTGCTTCCGCTGGCATCAGCCGTCGTTGCATCAGTTGTGTGGGGCATGCTGGTAATAGTGGTACTAAGTTACTTCCTGGCACGCACACAAAACGAGTCGCCAGTATCGATCATTGCGGAACACGTCGGTATTGCAATGCTGGTTGTCATGTTTTCGCATTACATCGGTGTCTGGGTGAGTAAGACGTTTGGCTAGGTCGTTTGGATAATTGATGACGGATCTCGAGAGCACAACGGAGTGGCAACAGCTGCGCGAGTTCGCCGATGTCGACCTTACTCAGTCCTACGTGCTTTCATGGCATGTCGAGTCGGATACTCTGTTTATCGATATCGACCTTTTTCTAACGCCCCAGCACCCGTTCTACGAGCAACCGAGACCCGCCGAAAAGGTCTGTATTCGGCCTGCAACCATCGAGTTTCCGGTCTGTGAGGCTCTCGGTCCGGACGGCGGAGATGAGGCAGAACTTATTGATATTGCTAGCAAATTTGGGCTGGGTGCGATTTCCGGATTTCGCCGTCTTGCCGATTCACGATACGAAATCACAGGTGAGTTTGATACCGTGTTGGTGCATGCCGAGCGGCCGTTACTGAAGCTCAAGGGGCCTTAGCGTCCGAAGGGGGAGAACCGTGAGTGCCGAAAACCAGATCGATTACATCGAAATACCGGTGACGGATTTGCGGAGGGCCCGCGACTTCTTCTCGTCGCTGTTCGGCTGGTCGTTTCAGGAATGGGGTGACGACTACATGAGTTTCAACGATGGTCGTCTGGATGGCGGTCTTCGCCGTGCTTCTGAGCCAAGCGCGTCAACGGGAGTACTGCTGATCTTTTATAGCGAAGATCTCGAGCGCGACGTAGAGAGAGTAAAAGAACTTGGCGCGACAATCAGTGAAGCGATCTTTGCTTTTCCCGGGGGGCGCCGCTTTCATTTTGTCGATCCTGTCGGCAATGAGTATGCGATTTGGTCACCGAATCCTGAAAAGAAGAACGGAGAATAGAACGTGGCGGAACTGATTGATCATCCTTGCGTGCAGCATAAATTGGCCATAATTCGAGACGTAGAAACCGGCCACAAAAGATTTCGCGAACTCGCGACCGAGATCACAAAGTTTGTCTGCTACGAAGCACTAAAAAATATCAAGACCAAGGCCGTGACGGTGCAGACGCCGGTTGCGTCTGCAGCGTGTCGCAAGATCGACACCGATATCGTGGTGGTACCTATTCTGCGCGCGGGCGTCGGTATGCTCGAAGGCATTCTGGAGCTTGTACCGACCGCGAGAGTCGGCTTTGTCGGCCTGTATCGCGACGAAGAGACAAAGTTGCCGATAACCTATTACGAGAGCTTTCCAATTCAAATCGAGGGCGGCACCTGCATTGTCATCGATCCGATGGTTGCTACAGGCGGGTCGACCGTCGCGGCTATCGACATACTGAAAGAAAATGGTGCGGACAATATCGTGGTGATCTGCATTGTGACATGCCCCGAAGGCATCAAGGTTGTCGAAGAGGCGCATCCGGACGTGCGAGTTTACGCGGCTGCGATCGATGAGAAATTGAACGAGAAGAAGTACATAGTTCCGGGACTCGGAGATGCCGGAGATCGCCTGTTCGGTACGCTGCACTAGGAAATCACCCAATGGCCGAAAACAAGACGAAGCCAACGAAACTTAGCGTAACTGCGTTCATGAACGGTATAGAGGATCCGGCGATGCGTCGTGACGCCAGGAAGGTGTCGGCGATGATGCGCAAAGCCGCAGGTTCGCGAGCCAGGATGTGGGGCTCGAATATCGTCGGCTTCGGTGAGTACCACTACAAGTATGACAGCGGCAGGGAAGGGGACTTCATGATCGTCGGATTTTCGCCCCGCAAGCAGGCGCTAGCGCTGTACGTCATTCCCGGCTTCAAGCCTTTCGCACCTCTAATGAAGAAGCTGGGAAAATACAAGACCGGCAAGTCGTGCTTGTACGTCAAGCGCCTATCCGACGTTGACGAGGACGTACTTGCCAAACTTATTGATGAGTCTGTCAAGTTGATGCGCAAGAAGTACGAGACGAAGTGAGAGTATCGTGAGCAAGGAAATACTCGACTCGAAAATTATCGGGTCAACATTGATAATCGAAACTGACGACGGCCAGGAGAGCTATGACCGGCAGTTCCTGGTTGCAGCTATCCTGATAGTTGTGGCTCGTGGCGGTGGCCGCATCGAACCTGAGGAGTCGTCGCTGATTATTGATCTGATCGAGGAACATTTTAATTTGCAGGGCGCCGAGTCGCTTGAGCTCATTTCCCGGGCCGTGGAAGAGACGGCGGACAAGCCGGCGCTCGTAGACCTGCTGGTCGGCCTTGCGCCTACGCTGTCGGATCACGAAAAAGAAGATATTGCATATATGGGCCTGAAGGTTGTCGCCGCCGATGGTCGACGAAAGATCTCCGAAATGGAGCAGTTCAGTAAAACGATGAACGAGATGGGTATCTCCGCCGAAATCGTTCACAGAGCGTTCGACCGATATTTCGACCAGACGTTGCCTGGCAACTAGCGCTTCGGGCCATGATGAGCGGCGCACTTGCTGAAGACGGCTGGATTCTCGCGACGCCCAACGAGGATGAACTTGACGAGCTGATGGGCTGGTTCGCGGATGCTGAGGCGGTCAAACGCTGGGGCGGTCCGAGATTTCGCTATCCATATACGCGCACGTCTTTCCGCGAGGACTGCCGGATCGGCCAGATAACGACTTACTGCCTGCGCAATCCCGATGGTGCGATGTCCGCTTTCGGGCAGATCTATGATCGTTACGACCGCGGACATCTCGCGCGTCTGGTTACGCACCCCGGCATGCGGCGACAGGGAATCGGGGCGCGGCTAATTCGGTTGATAACGACGGCCGCCAGCCTTCACGCTGGCCACAAACAAACGTCGCTGTTTGTGTACAGGGATAATGAGCCGGCCTACCGTTGCTATCTAAAAATGGGCTTCGTCGTTGAGGACTACCCGGACGACGCGCCCCTGAAGGACCAATGCTATTTCCTGACGCGCCGAAGTAATCCGGCCAATACGTAGTTGATAATGCTCTTTTCACTCTAGTAAAAAAGGAGAACAAGCAATGACGAGCGAACTTGGCAGTCTCACCTGGGTCGTGACGCTCAATGCCGTCATGTGGATGCCCTATGTCTTAAACACGATAATGGTTCGCGGCCTGATGGATGCCGTCGGCTACCCCGATGAGCCCAAAGCGCTTTCGGGATGGGCGACCAAGATGAAGGCTGCGCACTATAACGCGGTTGAAAACCTGGTGGTTTTTGCGGCGCTGGTATTGATCGCGAATGCGGCAGGCGTCAGCAACGACGTGACGGTAATGGCGTGCAAGATCTACTTCTGGGCGCGTGTCGTCCACCTGCTGTCCTATACGCTGGCGATACCCTGGGTAAGAACGATTGCCTTCGTTGTCGGTTGGGGATGCCAGGTCGCCCTTATTCTGCAGTTACTGTAGGCGAACAGTCGTTGCGGTCGCTTTACCGCGACCGCAACGATTCCTTCATCGATTCGAGTTCGCCCCAGCGTTCGACGCGCTGCTCGAGATGCGATTCCGCTTCTTCGAGTTCGGCGAGCTTGCCCTGCACGGTGGCCTTGTCCTGAGCGTAGAACTCCGGGGCCGCGACCAGGGCCTGTAATTCACTGATGTTCTTTTCGATGACCTCGATTTCCTCTGGCAGTCGGTCGAGCTCACGCTGATCTTTGTAACTCAGCTTGAGTGAATTGCCGCGCCTGCGTCGTTCAGCGGCATCGCGTTTCTTTTTTTCCGCTGTTAGCGGATTGTCGGTCACGGCAAGCTCATGGCCTTGCCGCAGCCAGTCACTGTAGCCTCCGACGTATTCCTGGATTTTGCCGTTCTCTTCGAAGACGATAGTGCTGGTAACTACATTGTCGAGAAACTGGCGGTCATGGCTGACAATGATCAGCGTACCGCTGTAGTCGCAGAGCTTCTGCTCCAGTACCTCCAGCGTCTCGATATCGAGGTCGTTTGTCGGCTCGTCCAGGATCAGCAGGTTCGCCGGTCGTGTGAAGAGTTTTGCCAGGATCACCCGGTTTCGCTCGCCACCGGACAGTGCTTTGACAGGCGTCATCGATCGCTTCGGGCTGAACAGGAAGCCTGTCAGGTATCCGACCACGTGACGATCCTTGCCGTTCAGCGTGATATAGGTGCGACCCTCGCCGACGTTAAAGGCAACCGACTTTTCGAGATCCAGCGTTTGTCGAAGCTGGTCGAAATAGCCGATCTCCAAATTGGTGCCACGTTTGATTGTGCCCGTCATCGGTTCCAGTTCGCCGAGCAGCAAGCGCAGCAACGTTGTCTTGCCAACACCGTTGTTGCCGATCAGGCCAATGCGGTCGCCGCGCATGATCTTGGTCGAGAAGTTGCTGATGACCTCCTGTTCGCCGTAGCGGTAGCTGATATTGCGCGCGCGCAGTACCTTGCGGCCCGATCGCTCGCCCTCTTCGATATGAATGCGCGCGGTGCCTTCTTTTGCAATGCGGGCTTCGCGTTCCTCGCGCATTTTTTGAAGTGTACGAACGCGACCTTCATTGCGCGTGCGTCGCGCCTTGATGCCTTGTCGTACCCAGACCTCTTCCTGCTGCAGCTTCTTGTCGAAACGGGCATCCGCAGTTGCTTCGTCCTCCAGTACTTTCTCCTTCCTGTTCAGGAAGTTATCGTAGTCGCCTGGCCAACTGCTGAGTCGTCCGCGATCGATCTCAACGATTCGTGTTGCGAGTCGCTGCAGGAATGCACGGTCATGCGTGATAAACAATACGGCGCCGGGATAGTTGTAGATGCGGTCTTCCAGCCACTTGATGGTCGCTATGTCGAGATGGTTGGTCGGCTCATCAAGAAGCAGTAGATCGGGCTTCTGAACCAGCGCCTTTGCCAGCGCCACGCGCCGCCGCCATCCGCCGGAAAGCTCGCTCATCGATTTTTCGGCAGGGAGATTCAACTCCGTTATCGTGGATTCGACGCGCTGCTCAAGGTGCCAGCCATCGTGCGCATCGATTTTGGCGTGCAGGATTTCGAGTTCGCGAAGACCGTTTTTGTCGAGCTCGAGACGGGATCGCCTTTCGTAGTCGATCAGCAGGCTCTCGACCTGCGCCAACCCGGAACGAATTACGTCGGCGACCGGCATATCCAATGCTTCGGGCAGGGTCTGTTCGAGTTGGCTTACGATCAGGTTTGATTTCCGGATTATCTCACCGCGATCTGCCTCCACATCGCCCATGATGAGTTTCAATGTGGTGGACTTGCCGGCCCCGTTACGACCGATCAGGCAGATGCGCTCGCCGGCCTCAATCGAGAATTCGGCATCGCGCAGAATGACCAGTTCCCCGTACTCAAGGCCAATATCTTCGAAACGTAGGAGTGACATGAAGAGTCCTGCAAGATCCAGCCGTGTATTCTAGTGTCCCGATGTGTCAATTGGCACTCTAAAGCGTGTCGCGGCAAGAAAGCGCCTTTTCCTGAGATACTGAATTGCTTCTGAGTGCCTGCGGGCTGACACATTCGGTTGCTGGTCCGAATGGACTACGAATAATGACTCGAATTGGGAATCGTGACAGGGGAGAGGTATGAGCGAGGAACGCTTTATAGATCTGGAGAGCAGGCTGGCACACCAGGACCAGTTGTTGAATGAACTCAACGAAGTCGTGACCAGCCAGCAGGGGAAGATAATGCAGCTGGACGCGCTGTGTAAGTCATTGATAGAGCGCGTGCGATCCATGTCGGACGTTGCGCCGGGCGGAGATTCGGGTGACGAAAGGCCGCCGCATTATTGAGCGCAAACCCGGATTCCATACGACGTGCGTTAACGTATAGTGACGAAAAGGGACCAGATGGAGATCTCCTATGTCAACGATTCTCAGGCTGATTTTCGTATCCTCACTCATGATCACGATGTCCGCCGGCGCCCAGCAGTATGTGCCCGACGATCTGGACGGCTGGCAACAATGGGTACTCAAGGACAAGGAGTACCGGGACTGTCCTTTCTACTTCGACCGCGATGCGCAAGATCGTAATGATTTTCTCTGCGCGTGGCCCGGACGCCTCCAGCTGACCGTCACGTCGTCGGCCGGTCGCTTTTCGCAACAATGGACTCTGTACGCTGAAGATCAGTGGATCGCGCTTCCCGGTGACTCCGATCACTGGCCCGATCGCGTGACGGTGAATGGCCGGGCGATCGCCGTCGTCGCGCGCGACAACGTTCCGAGTGTTCGCCTGAGCCCCGGAACCTACGAGATTGGCGGCCGCTTTAGATGGGATGAACGCCCGGCCGTATTGCGCCTGCCGCCGGCAAGCGGGCTTGTGTCACTCACGGTCGATGGTGATCGTGTAGCGCGTCCGGAAATGGACCGCCGCGGCATCTTCCTGGGCGAGCGGCAACGCGACACGCGCGTCGTGGATTCGGTCAAGACCGAGGTTCACAGGCTGGTTGCGGATGACGTGCCGACGCGCCTGATCTCGCAGCTGCAAATCGACGTGTCGGGGAGTGTCCGCGAGGAGCTGTTCGGACCGATCCTGCCGGAAGGATTCGTGCCACTAAACATCCAGAGCCAGTTGCCGGCAAAGCTTGAGGCCGATGGCAACCTGCGGTTGCAGGTGCGGCCCGGGCGATGGACCGTGTTCATCAGCGCGCGCGGCCCTGACGTGCTCAATGCGATTCCCCGACAGGACACGGGTACCAATCTGCCGAGCGCAGAGATATGGAGCTATCAATCCAATGATCGGCTGCGGGTTACAGCCGCGGAGGGCCTGCCTCCTGTTGATCCGATGCAGGTACAGGTGCCTGGCAACTGGCGAAATTATCCGGCATTTCGCGTCGACCCGGGGTCAACCTTTCGGATCACAGAGCGCAGCCGCGGCGTGATTTCGCCGAGCAATGAAATGGCGCTGGAGCGGACAATCTGGCTGGATTTCGACGCTGATGGTTTTGTCGTACTGGATGCAATTAGCGGTCAGATGCGACGGCACTGGCGGCTCGACATGACGCCGCCATATAAGCTGCTGACTGCGCGAGAATCCGAGCAAAACCTGCTCATTACCAAGGGCGAGCAGCCAGGATTCAGCGGCGTTGAGGTGCGACAGACCAATATTGATGTCGATGCTCTGGGCCGTATCGATAAACGCGGCTCTGTGCCCGTTAGCGGTTGGGATGCACGTTTCGGTAGCGTCACTGCTACCTTGAATCTGCCGCCAGGCAGCAAGCTGCTGGCGGCGCCCGGAGTTGATGACGCGCGCTGGAGCTGGGCGAGCCAGTGGCAGCTTCTCGATTTCTTCCTGGTGTTGATAATTACGATTGCCGTTTGGCGGCTGCTGGGTCGGGGCGCCGGTGTTGTCGCGCTACTCGCGCTGGTGCTGAGTTTTCATGAGATGAATGCGCCGAGCTGGCTATGGCTGAACTTGCTGGCCGCTATTGCGCTAATGCGCGTCGCACCGGTCGGTCGACTACGTCAGATGGTTAGCGGCTACCAGTTACTCAGCGCCGCGGCGCTGGTAATCGCGCTGGTGCCGTTTGTTGCCAGTCAACTGCGTATCGCGCTGTATCCACAACTGGAGCCACAATATAACCAATACCAGCTTTATGACGGTGCGGCGCCGTCGAGCGCAGTTGTAGTTCCTGCCAAGCCCATGGCTGACGGGGCGACCCAGCGCTTGCGAATGGAAAGTACGGCGGCAGAAAGCGACCTCACCGAAGAGCTTGTCGTGACCCAGGCGAAGCGCTCCTATAATTTTCAGCGTTATGCCCCGAATGCGATCGTACAGGCGGGTCCCGGCATTCCATCCTGGAAGTGGAACAGCTACTCCCTGCGCTGGAACGGTCCGGTGGACGCGCAGCAGACAATGCGGCTTATCGTCCTGTCCCGCTGGCTGGTCACCGCCTTACGCTTTGCAGAGGTCCTGTTGCTGTTGCTGTTTGCCGGTGCGCTGGCTGCAGAAATATTGAACAGGCAATGGCGACTGCCGGGTGGATTCAAGCTCGGGCGTAGTCAGGCTGCGAGCCTGCTGACTGCTGGTCTGCTTACCTCACTTCTGGCGGTTAGTCCGACAGCCGAGGCGCAAGCTCCAGACGCGGAGCTGCTAAAGCAGTTGCAGCAACGACTCACCGAGCCACCCGACTGTGTTCCTCGCTGTGCCGAAATCGTCGCGGCCAACGTGCTCGTCGGCGCTGATGTAATCAGCATGGAACTTACTGTGCACGCGATGGAGGACATCGCTATTGCGTTGCCGGGTTCGGCGCAGGGCTGGCGGCCTGAGGCGATTTTGCTGGATGGTACGGCGAATGCTCGTGTGATCCGAATGAACAATAGCGAGCTGTGGTTGTATATCAAATCGGGGCAGCATCGCGTGACGCTTAGTGGGCCGGTACCCGCGGTCGACAGTGTGGAGGTCCCTTTTGTGACGCCGCCGCGTGTGATCGAGGTAGAAAGCGATGGCTGGCTGGTTGCGGGCGTGAAAGATCGTCGGCTGTTGTCAGGGTCGCTGCAACTCACGCGTATGCAAACCGGCGCCGATGGCAATGAATCGGTTCGCTGGGAGAGTAGCCGCTTTCCAGCATTCGCCCGAATCGAACGCACTATCGAACTGGATCTCGACTGGCGGGTCACAACGACAGTGCATCGAATCGCGCCTGCGCAGGGCGCGCTGACGCTGGACGTGCCGTTGCTGCAGGGCGAGTCTATAGTGAGCGGCAATTTTACGGTCGACGAAGGGCGCGTACTTGTGTCGATGGATCCACAGCAACGCTCTGTTAGCTGGACTTCAAACCTGCCTCTCACATCACCGCTGACGCTTGTAGCTGAGGAAGGTGCCGCGTGGAAGGAGGTCTGGCGTTTCGCTGTCGGCAACATCTGGACGGCCAGGTTTGACGGTGTACCGGCAAGCAATACGGGTGACGACGTCAGCGACGTGCGCATCGCGGAATTCGAGCCGCGTGGTGGTGAGCAGCTGATCATGGTTGCGACCCGCCCGGAGGCGGCGGAAGGTTCGACGCTGGCATTCGACTCGGTGAATCTTGCCGTTAACCAGGGCACGCGATCGAGCGATACGATGCTCGTATTGCGTTATCGAAGCACCCAGGGCGCGCAACATGTGCTGCGAATTCCCGAAGGAGCGGAAGTGACTTCGGTCAGCATCGATGGCCGCTCGCAGACAATGCGCGCCGAATCCGGAGAGTTGACGTTACCCATACTGCCGGGTCAGCACGGTATCGAAATACAGTGGCAACAAAACGACGAAATGGGTCTTATTGCGACGACGCCTGTTGTGGACATTGGCGCACCGGCAAGCAACATCGAACTGTCGTTGACCAAGTCACGCGATCGCTGGCTGTTGTTCACCAGCGGACCAAAACTGGGGCCTGCGGTTCTGTACTGGTCCGAACTGGCGGTGCTTGTCCTGTTCGCGCTGATTCTGGGTCGTGTCGGGCTGGCTCCGCTAAAGAGCTGGCACTGGCTGTTGCTGGGCCTCGGCTTCAGCACCTTCAGCTGGCCTGTGCTCGCCGTTGTTGTCACCTGGCTGCTAGCGTGTGGTGCGCGCGAACGCTGGCACGTAGACGTCAACTGGTGGCGCTTCAACACCATTCAGGTGCTTATCGGTGGGTTGACCGTAATCGCACTGTTGAGTGTCGTGGTGACATTGCCGCAAGGATTGCTGGGTACCCCGGATATGCATGTCGCCGGTCACAATTCTTATGGCAACGTGCTGAGCTGGTTTGCCGACAGCAGTGACTCGGTATTGCCGGTCGCCTCCGTTATTTCAGTACCGCTGTGGGTCTACAAAGCCCTGATACTGGCCTGGGCACTCTGGCTGAGCTTTGCGCTGTTGCGCTGGCTGCCGTGGGTCTGGCAATGCTTCAGTAGTCACGGCTACTGGCGATCGAAAAAAGGCGAGGCGGTGCGGCACACGGCGGAGGGGCAATAACGATGACGTTGGCGCGCATATCGTGGGTAGTCGTGTTCCTCGCTGTGCTCATTTGGTCGGGTATTGAGCCGAAGGACTTCACGACCTGGTGCCTGGAAGTTTTTCCGGCTGTGCTCGGCGCCGCCGTGCTGTGGTTCACGCGTGAGCGCTTTCCGTTGACGACACTTGTTTACGTATTAATTCTGATTCACTGCGTGATCCTGATAGTAGGAGGCCACTACACCTATGCGGAGGTGCCACTCGGAGAATGGCTTCGTGAAGCGATCGACGGATCAAGGAACAATTACGACAAACTCGGGCATTTCGTGCAGGGCCTTGTCCCCGCATTGATTGCCCGTGAACTCATGATCCGACTCGGCGTCTTTAATTCTGCTGCATGGCGAAATTTCTACATCGTCTGTTTTTGCCTGGCGTTTAGTGCGTTCTACGAGCTCATCGAATGGTGGGTTGCGCTGCTTTCGGATGAGGCGGCCGAGGCATTTCTCGGAACCCAGGGGTACGCATGGGATACCCAGTCAGACATGGGTTGGGCATTGCTGGGTGCGGTACTGGCGCTGCTGGTGTTCGCCAAATGGCATGACAGACAACTGTATGAGCGCGGCTTTGCAGAGGCAGCTTGATCAATGAATTGGCGTGCGGTGTGCTTTGCGGCTTTGTTCTTGGCAAGTGGCACAGCGTCGGCAAGCGACTGTGTCGTTCTGCTGCACGGCCTTGCTCGCACCGCTATGTCGATGAATCCGATGCAACGTGCGCTTGCCGAGGAGGGCTTCGAGACCGTAAACATCGACTATCCGTCCCGTGACTACAGCGTCGAGGAGCTGGCTGACATCGCGATTCCCAAGGGCGTGGACGCCTGTCGCGCAGTCGACGGTGTCGAGCGCATCCATTTCGTCACGCATTCGCTCGGCGGTATCCTGCTGCGGCAGTATCTCAGCGAAGCAGAGATCGCCGGTCTCGGCCGAGTCGTCATGCTGGGTCCGCCGAATCAGGGCAGTGCTGCTGTCGATGAGCTTCGCGACTGGCCGGGATTCGACTGGCTCAACGGCCCGGCGGGCCTGCAGCTCGGCAAAGGTGAAGAGAGTGTGCCTTTGCGACTGGGTGCCGCGACATTCGAGTTGGGCGTGATCGCCGGCAATCGCAGCATCGATCCCATTACGTCGGCGGTGCTCGAGAACCCTGACGACGGTCGCGTTTCCGTTGCCGACACCAAGCTTGCCGGTATGACGGATTTTGTCGAAGTCGCGCATTCACACGCGTTCATGATGCGTATGCGTGAGCCGATTCGGCTAACGATTCACTTTCTCAGAAACGGCACTTTCAGCGAGTGAGGAAAATCGCGTATCTGACGATGGCGGACAAGGGCGACTTTGTGACCGACTATCACCTGAGCATCGAGCCCATGCGGGCGCTCGGCTGGCAGGTAGAAGAAATCCCCTGGCGCTCGGACCCCGACTGGAATCGCTACGATGCCGTTTACATTTGCACGCCCTGGGATTATCCCGAGCATTCACAGCAATTCCTGGACGTCCTGAACACTATCGAATCGTCGGGCGCGTTACTGATCAATGATCTTGGGCTTGTCCACTGGACGCTGAAAAAGACGTATCTCAGGGATGTCGAGCAGCGCGGCAGTGAGATCGTGCCGAGCACCTGGTACGACAATTTCGAGTCAGCAAATCCTGCAGAGTTTTTCGTTGAACATCAGACCGACCGGGTCGTAATCAAACCAGTCGTTGGCGCAAATGCAAAGGATACTTTTGTTCTGATTGATCCGATCGACGATGCCACACTCAGGATGCTGCGCCAGACTTTTGCGGATCGTGCTTTCCTTGTGCAGCCTTTTATCGAGAATATTCAGTGCGAAGGCGAATTCTCACTGTTTTTCTTTGATGGCGAGTACAGTCATGCCATCCAGAAAATACCCAAGGCGGGAGATTTCCGGGTTCAGGAGGAGCACGGCGCCGACATCAGGCCCGTTAGTCCGACAGACACATTGCTGGAAACGGCGAGCACACTTTTTTCCAAGATCGAGCCACGCCCCACTTACGGGCGCGGAGACTGGGTGAGAGACGGCAACGGCCGCTACCTGCTCATGGAACTCGAACTGATCGAACCGTCGCTTTACCTACGAACCGACAGCGGCGCCGCGGCGCGATTTGCGAACGCGCTTAACGAGCGGTTTCAGGTATTCGCCAGTAAAGGATCCAGCAGTTGACGCGACCTGCTCCGGCGTTCCCGTTGCAATAACCCGACCGCCACCATCACCGCCCTCCGGTCCGAGATCGATAACCCAGTCTGCCGTCTTGATGACGTCCAGGTTGTGTTCGATAACGACGATCGTGTTGCCGTGATCGCGCAGACGATGTAGTACGCCGAGCAGCTGTTCGATGTCATGAAAATGCAGGCCGGTCGTTGGCTCGTCGAGGATATAGAGCGTGTTGCCGGTGTCTCTCTTGGAAAGTTCCTTTGCGAGTTTGACGCGTTGCGCCTCGCCGCCGGACAGCGTAGTCGCGTTCTGGCCGAGACGAATGTAGGTGAGTCCGACGTCCATCAGCGTCTGTAACTTTCTGGCAACGACCGGAACATTCCTGAAAAACTCGGCGGCATCCTCCACGGTCATTTGCAGGACTTCGTTGATGTTTTTGCCTTTGTACCGAATTTCGAGCGTTTCCCGGTTATAGCGTTTCCCGCGGCACACATCGCAAGGCACATACACGTCGGGCAGAAAATGCATTTCGACCTTGATAACGCCGTCGCCCTGGCAGGCCTCACAGCGTCCACCCTTGACGTTAAAACTGAAGCGTCCAGGCATGTAGCCTCGTGACCGAGCCTCCTGGGTACCCGCGAACAACTCGCGGATCGGCGTGAACAGACCGCTGTAAGTTGCCGGATTGGATCGCGGCGTGCGGCCAATCGGACTCTGGCTGATATCGATGACCCGATCGATGTGATTCAGGCCGCCTATCTCCTTATGCGGTGCCGGATTACGAGTCGCGCGATTCAACTGCTCGGACACGGCCTTGTAGAGTGTGTCGTTGATCAGCGTCGACTTGCCGGAACCAGAGACGCCGGTGATGCAGGTCATAAGACCGACCGGAATGGAGGCGTCTACCTGCTGCAGGTTGTTGCCAGTCGCGCCGATGATCGAGATTTGCCTGTCCGGGTCCTGTGGTGTGCGTTCATCTGGAACCGCGATGGCGCGCGTGCCAGACAGGTACTGGCCTGTCAGCGAACGCGGCTCGTCCTTGATCTGCTGCGGAGTGCCTTGTGCGACGACCTGGCCACCGTGCACGCCAGCGCCCGGACCAAGGTCGACAACATGATCGGCCAACTGTATCGCTTCCTCGTCGTGCTCGACGACGATCACGGTGTTACCGAGATCACGCAGGTGCGTGAGTGTGCCGAGCAGACGTTTATTGTCCCGCTGGTGAAGTCCTATGGACGGCTCATCGAGTATATACATGACGCCGACCAGTCCGGATCCGATCTGGCTGGCCAGGCGAATGCGCTGTGCTTCGCCGCCTGACAGCGTTTCGGCACTTCGATCGAGCGAAAGGTAATTGAGACCGACGTCCGACAGGAAGCCGACGCGTTCACTGATTTCCTTAACAATCTTGTCGGCGACCGACGCGCGCCAGCCCTCGAGTTTCATGGTGCGGAAGAACTCGCGGGCATGCCCGATTGACAGACCCGTTATTTCCGGCAGAGATCGCTCGGCGACGAACACATGTCGCGCGGCCTCATTAAGCCGGGTCCCCTTACAGTCCGGGCAATCCTGACTGTTCAGGAACTTCGATAATTCTTCACGTACGGCGCTGGATTCGGTTTCGCGATAACGTCGGTCAAGATTCGGCAGCACGCCCTCGAAACGGTGCAGTTTCTTGATTTGCATGCCACGAGAGTTGGCGTAGAAGAACTCGATCTTTTCCTTGCCGCTGCCGTACAGGACAATCTTCTGTAACTTCTTCGACAGTTCATTGAAGGGCGTCTCGATGTCGAATTCGTAATGAGACGCCAGACTGTTGATCATCTGGTAGTAGTAGGTGGTCTTGCGGTCCCAGCCGCGAATTGCGCCGCCCGCGAGTGACAGGCCCGGATTGACGACAACGCGGTCCTCGTCGAAAAACTGTTTGACGCCGAGGCCGTCGCAGCCGGGGCAGGCTCCGCTGGGGTTATTGAATGAAAACAGGCGCGGTTCCAGTTCGCTAAGGCTGTAACCACAGATGTTGCAGGCGAAGCGATCGGAAAAAATGATCTCCTCGTGCTTTTTTTCATCCATCCATGCAACGCGGGCGACGCCATCCGCCAGGCGCAGGGCGGTCTCGAATGATTCGGCGAGGCGTTGTCGCAAGTCATCCTTGACCTTGAAACGGTCGACGATGGCTTCGATTGTGTGCTTTTTGCGAAGGTCGAGCTCAGGTGGCTGGTCGAGTTCGTAGATCTCACCGTCGATACGGGCGCGAATGAATCCCTGCGCCTGCAGGTCGGCCATCAACTGCACGTGCTCGCCCTTGCGTTCGGCGACTACCGGGGCAAGCAGCATCAGGCGCGAGCCTTCGGGAAGTTCGAGCACATGGTCAACCATCTGGCTAACGGTTTGCGCCTCGAGTGTGATGTCGTGGTCCGGGCATCGCGGCGTCCCGGCGCGCGCGAACAGCAGGCGCAGATAGTCGTAAATTTCGGTGACGGTTCCTACGGTAGAACGCGGATTGTGCGAGGTCGACTTCTGTTCTATAGAAATGGCCGGCGAAAGGCCGTCGATATGATCGACATCCGGTTTTTCCATCATCGACAGGAACTGTCGTGCATACGCAGACAGCGACTCGACATAGCGTCGCTGACCTTCGGCATAGATAGTGTCGAAAGCCAGCGAGGACTTCCCGGACCCCGATAGCCCGGTGATCACAATGAGCTTCTCTCTCGGCAGGCTGAGGTCGACGTTGCGCAGGTTGTGGGTCCTGGCGCCGCGAATATCAATCGTCTTCATAGATTTAAGGGATTGCTGAACAACCTGCTAATATACGCCGCCGATCATCTTCGGCGCAAAGGAACCATGCCAGTGACAACAGAGATTCCCGCAACCAGTATCGTGATGCAGGCGTCGGAGAGACGTTCCGTGTCCGTGGTTGCGCTGATTGCCGTCATTCGCATGTTCGGACTCTTTGCGCTGCTGCCTGTCCTGTCGCTTTACGCAGCTGAGCTAAAACATGCGACGCCGCTGTTGATCGGGCTTGCCGTCGGCGGCTATGGCCTAACGCAGGCAGGGTTTCAGATTCCTCTCGGCGTACTGTCCGATCGTATCGGTCGGATCCCGGTAATCTTGCTTGGCCTCGCTATTTTCGCCGCTGGCAGCATAGTCGCGGCGTACAGTGATTCGATATACGGCGTTATTGCGGGGCGGTTCCTGCAGGGGGCGGGCGCAATTTCGGCAACGCTAACGGCGCTGATTGCCGATGCGACACGCGATGAAGTCAGAACGCGCTCCATGGCCGTCATGGGGGTAGGCATTGGCATGTCGTTCATGCTGGCGATGATTGCCGGTCCGCTGATCGCAGCGAAATTCGGCGTGCAAGCCTTGTTCTGGATGGCCGCCGGCCTGTCCGTGCTGGCCGCCGCAACGCTGATGCTGCTGCCCGAAATCCCGAAACCGAAAACGCGAGAGAGCTGGAGTCTTCTGCCGGCGTTGCGCGCTGATCTCCTGCAGATCGACCTCTATTTCTATCTGCTGCACACGATCATGACCGCAACATTCGTAGCACTCCCGTTCCTGCTGAGCGACCGGCTCGGCCTGACATTGACCGACCACTGGAAGGTCTACGTCGGTGCCTTGCTGCTATCGCTTGTCGTCACGATACCCATGATCCTGATGGACCACCGCCAGGGCCGTGGCTACCTGATCGGTATGGCGGTAACGATGATTCTGGCGGCTGAATTCGCTCTCGCGTTCTTTGGTTTCTCTGTCCTGCCGGTCTTCATCGCGTTGGTGGCCTATTTTGCGGGCTTCAATTTTCTCGAGAGCGGGCTGCCTGCCCGGCTGTCGATCCTGGCGGAAGAAGACGTGCGGGGTGCATCGCTGGGGGTTTTCTCGACGGCGCAGTTTCTGGGCGCATTCTCGGGCGGCCTGATCGGCGGGCGCTTCCTGAGCCAGGGCCATCCGTCCGACGTGTTCTTCGTGTGTATGCTGCTTGCTGCCCTGTGGCTTGCGGTTCAGGCTTTTGGCCGGGTGCGTCGTCAAAGCGCCTAAATCGGCGTTCGCACGCAGAAATCGGGCTGGCTTTTGATCCGTCAGGCTCTACAATAGCCCCCCTCATCGCCTTCGTGGCGAGACATATAACAACAGCACAACACACTATTAGGGGACCGACATGGCCCGCGGAATAAACAAAGTCATAATCGTTGGTAACCTCGGGCAGGATCCCGAGACGCGCTACATGCCGAGCGGCGCGGCCGTTACCAACTTCACCGTCGCTACCAATGAATCCTGGAAAGACAAGCAGACGGGTGAGCAGAAGGACCGTACGGAATGGCATCGTGTAGCGATGTTCAACCGCCTTGCCGAGGTAGCGGCTGAGTACCTGCGTAAGGGCTCGCAGGTCTATATCGAGGGCAAACTGCGCACGCGCAAGTGGCAGGGCCAGGATGGTAACGATCGCTACACAACAGAGATCATTGCCGATGAAATGCAGATGCTCGGCGGCCGTGGTGATGGCGGCGGCGGCAATTTCGGTGGCGGTAAGCCGAGCCAGGGTGGCAGCAAGCCAAGCCAGGGTGGTGGCGGCAATGCCCCTCCGCAGCCGGGTCCGGACGATTTCGACGACGACATCCCGTTTTAGACGAAATTTCGTCGTAACAGTGCTTACAGGCCGCGGGGCACATGGCATGCCCTCGCGGCTTTGTCAGTTTGGGTCGACAGGAAAGACGACATACGGTGGGCATCTCACCAGGTCTTGCGGCGCATCGCATGCTGATCAAGCCAGAGGGCATGGGATTTATTCGGTGATGGCCGCGGCCTGGTGGCTGCAATAATTCTCCAGAGTGTAATATCCAAACTATGAGCAAGAAGCTGTACATCAAGACCATGGGTTGCCAGATGAACGAGTACGACTCGGAGAAGATGGCGGACGTGTTGCGCGCGTCGCATGGCTTTGAGCTGACCGATTCACCGGATAAGGCGGACCTGCTGCTGGTGAATACCTGCTCTATACGCGAAAAAGCGCAGGAGAAGGTTTTCTCCGAGCTCGGTCGATGGCGGGCGCTGAAGGAGAAGAACCCGGCCGTGAGGATTGGGGTCGGCGGCTGCGTCGCCAGCCAGGAAGGGCATGGCATTACGGAACGCGCGCCTTTCGTCGACATGGTGTTTGGTCCGCAGACGCTGCATCGGTTGCCGGAGATGATTGACGGCGTCGCCAGGACGGGCGCTGCCGTTGTCGATATCTCCTTTCCGGAGATCGAGAAATTCGATCGCTTGCCCGAGCCACGGGCTGAGGGCCCGACAGCATTCGTATCCATCATGGAGGGCTGCAGCAAGTACTGCAGTTTCTGCGTAGTGCCCTACACACGGGGCGAGGAGATCAGCCGGCCTTTTGATGACGTAATTGCTGAAGTGGCGAGTCTCGCTGAACAGGGCGTTCGCGAGGTAAATCTGCTCGGCCAGAACGTCAACGCCTTCCGTGGGCCGATGCACGATGGCAGCATTGCGGATCTTGCAACGCTGATCTATTACGTTGCCGTTATCGAAGGTATTGAGCGAATTCGCTTTACAACCTCTCATCCGGTCGAATTCACTGACAGTCTCATACAGGCGTATGCCGAGGTGCCGAAACTCGCGAGTTATCTGCATCTGCCGGTGCAGCACGGATCGGATCGGATTCTTGCCGCAATGAAACGAGGCCACACCGTGCTCGAATACAAGCAGAAGATACGAAAACTGCGCGAGGCCCGACCGGACATTTCCTTGTCTTCCGATTTCATCGTGGGCTTTCCGGGCGAATCCGACAAGGATTTTGAGGCACTCATGAATCTGATTGCCGAAATTGGATTCGACCAGTCATTCAGTTTTATTTACAGCGCACGCCCAGGCACACCGGCGGCGAGTCTGGCCGACGACACGCCGATGGCCGAGAAGAAACAGAGGCTGCAGATCTTGCAGGCTCGTATCAATCAACAAGCGATGGAAATCAGTCAGCGTATGGTCGGCACGACGCAGCGAGTCCTGGTCGAGAAAATATCGAAAAAGAGTGCCAGCCAGGTTGCCGGTCGCACCGAAAATAACCGCTGGGTCAATTTCGACGCTGATCCGTCCTGCATCGGCGAATTCATCGATGTGGTGATTACTGAAGCGCTGCCGAACTCGCTTCGCGGGCGGCAGGTACTTCCAACGGCGCTTGCTTCAGGGTAACCTGATCGCTAATGGTCTATTGCCCTGATAGATATCTCGCCGTGCGCATGGTTGCCAATGGCGACGCCTCCGTCATCCTGACGGAGCGCTCCGTGAACAGAGGTTTTAAATACAGATTTTGAACGCTGTCCGGATCTTTCGGGACGTTGTCCTCGAGCCCGCCGATAACAATCGCCTTGCCAACTTGTGTGGTCAGTTCGACGAACACTTGCGACAAATCGAACGTCGCCTCGACGTTGAGATTGCGAGCCGTGGCAACCGTTTTCGCATCACCGGTCGTCCGGGTGCGGCGGAGGTCGGTGGAGATGTCTTGCTGTCAATGTTCGACTTGACCGAAAGCGAGCGACTGGACCCCGAGCGTGTACACATGCTGCTGCAGGAGTCATTTATGGATGACAGTGAAACGACACAATCAGAGACGGAGGACGGCGGCGATGAGGTCGTTTCGATCCAGACGCGGCACAAACTGATTCGGCCACGCGGCCCGAACCAGACTACCTATATGACGAGTATTCAGCAGCACGACCTTGCTTTCGGTATCGGACCTGCCGGAACCGGCAAGACCTATCTGGCCGTTGCAAGCGCGGTCGATGCGCTGGACAACGAACAGGTGCGGCGCATCGTGCTGGTGCGACCAGCGGTCGAGGCAGGTGAGCGCCTCGGTTTTCTGCCGGGAGATTTGTCACAAAAAGTCGACCCTTACTTACGGCCCATGTATGACGCGCTCTACGACATGATCGGAGCGGAGCGTGTCACGCAATTGATCGAAAGAAACGTTATCGAGATTGCGCCGCTCGCGTTCATGCGCGGCCGGTCACTGAACGAGTCGTTTGTCATCCTGGACGAAGCGCAGAACACCAGCGTTGAACAAATGAAAATGTTTCTGACTCGAATTGGATTTGGTTCGCGCGCAGTCGTCACCGGCGACATCACGCAGATCGATCTGCCGGCCGGCAAGGAGTCGGGTCTCAAGAATGCGACCGATGTACTGAAAAAAGTCGAAGGGGTCGCATTCACCTACTTCACGCCAAGTGACGTTGTCAGGCATCAGCTGGTGCAGCGTATCGTTCTCGCTTATGAGCAAAGCGAGCGGCGCGCCGATACAGACCAGTGAGCGGATCACCATCGCTGCTGGTAGAGGTTCAGATTGCCTGCGAAAACGCGGACATTCCACAGGGTCTGCCGATCGAAGCCTGGGTGACCCGCGCAGCCGATGCCGCCGGCGCGGCGCTCGCGCGCAGCGCTGAAATATCGGTCCGCGTTGTCGATACAGAAGAGATGCAGGCTCTGAATCGGGATTATCGAGAAAAAGACAAGGTGACCAACGTGCTGTCTTTTCCGGCTGGAGAGACGGCGGGGTTACCCCCAGACGCGCGGCAGCCGCTGGGCGATATTGTTATCTGCGCGGCTGTTGTAAGCGACGAGGCCGCCAGCCAGGGTAAAGCACTTGCTGACCACTGGGCTCATATGCTGGTACACGGCACGCTGCATTTGCTGGGCCATGACCATAAATCGGACGCCGAGGCTCAGGTAATGGAGGGTCTGGAGGCCCGCATCCTGGCGGCGCACGGCCTGGCCGACCCTTACGTAAAGTCATGACAGAGACCTGTTAAACTAACCAGCTATGAACGACAAACCGCCAAGTACGAGCGGCTCAGGAACACCCGGATTGATCGCGCGCATAAAGCGTGCGTTCAAGGGGGAACCTTGGAGCCGCGAAGAAATTCAGACCTTAATACGGACCGAAATCGATCTTGACGCCGAAGAAAGGAGCATGCTCGCCGGCGTCCTCGATGTGTCTGATACCCAGGTACGCGAAGTCATGGTGCCGCGCTCGCAGATGGTGGTTATTGATATTGAGCAGCCGTTCGATGAGATTTTGGCGCTCATCGTTGAATCCGGGCACTCGCGCTTTCCCGTCATCGGTGAAGATCGTGACGAAGTGCTGGGGGTATTGCTGGCCAAAGACCTGCTGCGCTACTTTGGTACCGACGTCGCCAAAGAGGTCACTATCCGAAAACTGCTGCGGCCGGCGTCGGTTATTCCCGAGTCGAAAAGACTCAATGCATTGCTCAAAGAATTTCGCGCGAGTCACAATCACATGGCTCTTGTTGTCGACGAATACGGTGGCGTCGCGGGACTGCTCACAATTGAGGATGTGCTGGAGGAAATCGTCGGTGAAATCGACGACGAGCATGACCAGGAAGAAGCCGAGTTTATTCGGCCCGACGGCGATCGCAATGGCAAGCCCAGTTATGCTGTGCGCGCGCTGACGCGCGTCGAAGACTTCAATGAGTATTTCGACTGCGAACTTGAAGACGAGGAATACGACACAGTGGGCGGTCTGGTTATGCACGAGCTGGGTCGGCTGCCACGCCGTGGTGAGAAGATTAGCTTCGGCGGCTTTGAGTTTGCTGTTGTGAAGGCTGACAAGCGGCGCATCGACGCGTTGCAGGTTCAGCGACGCGACGACTGAGGCCGTTGGCCAAGGATATCCATCCTGCCTTGTTGCTGCCGGCTGACCGTCCGGCGCTGAGTCGTCTTTTTGCCTTCATTATTGGCGCTGCGATGTCACTCAGCTTCGCGCCGTACGGACTTTCGCTGCTTGCACCATTGCTGTTGCTGCCCTTGCTGTATGTCTGTATGAACGTGTCACCGCGCGATGCCGGGGCACATGCGTTCTGGTTTGGCTTGGGGATGTTCCTGACAGGCACCTACTGGATTTACATCTCGGTGCACGTGTTTGGCAACGCGCCACTTTGGATCGCGTTGCTTCTCATGGTCGGACTTGCGGTCATCATGGCGCTGCTGCTGTGGATTGCCGGATGGCTGATCAGCCGCCTGTCCCAGGGAGAAAGCTGGCAAATGCTGCTGGTTGCACCGGCCGCCTGGGTCCTCATCGAATGGACGCGGGGCTGGATATTTACAGGCTTTCCGTGGCTGGCACTCGGCTACAGCCAGATCGATAGTCTATTCGCAGGCTGGGCACCCGTACTTGGCGTTTATGGCGTCTCCTTCATGCTGCTGGTCAGTTCCACGGCCGTGATCGTTACGCTCATGTCGACAGGGATCCAGCGCATTGTCGGGCTTGCTGCCATTCTGCTGCCATGGCTCGTCGGTGGCTTACTGCTAATCCCGGACTGGACGGAGACGGCCGGCAAGCCGATGCGCGTGAGTATCGTGCAGGCGGGTGTCTCTCAGGACAAAAAGTGGGATCGGAATCAGCTCAAACCCATTATGGAGTTCTATCGGCGATCCACGCTGAGTGTCCCCGACAGCGAAATCGTTGTGTGGCCGGAAGTCGCGATCCCCGCGTTGGACGATCAGGTGAAGAACTACATCAACCTGATTCGAAACGACCTTCGCGGCAGCCGGCGTAGCGTGGTTTTCGGCATACTGGAGCGCAGTTTTGAGCGTGACCCTGACGGCAAAATCTATAACAGCGTTTTTCTCGTTGGCGGTTTGGCGCCACAGGCTTATCGAAAACGCCACCTTGTACCTTTCGGTGAGTACTTCCCTGTTCCGCCGAGTGTTCGCGAGTGGATGAGAATGCAGAACCTGCCGCACTCGGATCTGTCACCGGGTGAGGCGGTACAGCCGCTGCTCGAGGCGGCAAATGGCGCCAGGCTTGCCGTCGCCATCTGCTACGAGGATGCCTACGGTGCGGAGCAGCTGTACGCGCTGCCGGACGCCAGTCTCCTGATAAATGTGAGCAACGATGCATGGTTCGGCGATTCGATCGCGCCACATCAGCATCTGGAGATTGCCCGCATGCGGGCACTCGAAGTCGGGCGCAACGTGATTCGATCGACGAATACCGGTATCAGTGCATTTATCGGCTACGACGGCTCTCTGCTTGAGGTTGGCAAACAGTTTGAGCCGGAGCTCATGACGGCGGATATCGAACCGCGGCGGGGCATGACCCCTTATGCCAGCTCCGGGAATACGCCAGTCATAGCTCTGTGTCTCGCCATTATTGCCGGCTTCTGGATTCGGCATCGCGGCAGCCTGTAGGCGCGGTTTTCCAGGCTGACTGCGCGGCAGGCTGCGAATTGCAGCGTGTTCATGTACGCTTCGGAGCTTTCCCGGCGAGACGATAAGAACGACACCGATGAGCACCCCCTACCAACCCGAGATTGTCGAACAGGCGGCACAGAAACACTGGACCGACGCGCGCAGTTTTGAGGTCTCTGAAGACCCGGGCAAAGAGAAATTCTATTGCCTGACAATGTTCCCGTACCCCAGTGGAAAGCTGCATATGGGGCATGTTCGGGTTTTCACGATCAGTGACGTTTTCGCGCGTTATCACCGTATGCAGGGCAAACATGTCCTGCAGCCGATGGGATGGGATGCCTTCGGGATGCCCGCCGAGAATGCGGCGATACAACGTGGCGTGCCGCCGGCGCAGTGGACCTACCAGAATATTGACGATATGCGTGGTCAGCTCAAGCGACTTGGCTTCGCCTATGACTGGACGCGCGAAGTTACAACCTGTCGGCCCGAGTATTACCGCTGGGAGCAATGGTTGTTCACGCGTATGTTCAAGAAGGGCCTCGTTTACAGAAAGAACTCAGTCGTCAACTGGGATCCGGTTGACCAGACGGTGCTTGCCAATGAGCAGGTCATCGACGGCCGCGGCTGGCGCTCGGATGCGCTCGTTGAACGCCGCGAGATTCCGCAGTGGTTTATGAAAATTACGGCCTATGCCGATGAGTTGTTGCAGGAGCTTGACGAGATGCCGGGCTGGCCGGAGTCGGTCAAGACCATGCAGCGCAACTGGATCGGGCGCTCCGAAGGCGTAGAGATTTCGTTCGAGGTTGCCGATGAAGATGAACCGCTGACCGTGTATACCACGCGCCCGGATACGCTGATGGGGGTGACTTACATGGCGGTTGCCGCCGAGCATCCGCTGGCGACAAGGGCCGCCCAGGATAATCCCGAGATCGCCGCATTTATCACGGAATGCACGACCACGGATGCGGCCGAAGCGACGCTCGAAACGATGGAAAAGAAGGGTATGCCGCTCGGTATTTCGGCAGTTCATCCGCTTACCGGAGACGACGTGCCGTTGTGGGTCGCGAACTTTGTGCTCATGAGCTATGGCACAGGTGCCGTTATGGCCGTTCCGGGACACGACGAGCGCGACTGGGAATTCGCGCGAAAACACGGCATTCCGATCAAGCAGGTGATCGCACCCGCTGACGGTACCGATATCGATATCGATGAGGCGGTGTTCATCGACAAAGGCGTGCTGGTTAACTCCGGCAAATATGACGGTTTGTCGTCGGACGACGCGTTCAACGCAATTGCGGATCATTTCGAGCAGACCGGTTGTGGCGGCAGAACGGTTAACTATCGCTTGCGCGACTGGGGTGTCTCACGGCAGCGTTACTGGGGTGCGCCGATTCCGATCATCTACTGTGACGATTGCGATGCTGTACCTGTGCCGGAGGAGCAGCTTCCGGTCGTGCTACCAGAGGACGTCGAATTTACGGGCGTCGGTTCACCGCTCAGAGAAATGCCGGAGTTCTACGAAGTAGAATGTCCGCAATGCGGCAAATCGGCACGTCGCGAGACCGATACCTTCGACACTTTTGTCGAGTCTTCCTGGTATTTTGCTCGCTACGCCTGTCCGGACAACAGCGAAGCGATGCTCGATGATCGTGCGCAATACTGGACACCTGTCGACCAGTACACCGGTGGCGTCGAGCACGCCATATTGCACCTTTTGTATTCGCGATTCTTCCAGCGCGTCATGCGTGATGAGGGGCTCACGGAAGTTTCAGAGCCGTTCACCAATCTTCTGACACAGGGCATGGTGCTTAAGGATGGCGCCAAGATGTCCAAGGCAAAGGGCAACACGGTTGACCCGCAGGAACTAATTGCGAAGTACGGCGCTGATACGGTGCGTTTGTTCATGATGTTCGCGGCTCCGCCCGAACAGTCTCTGGAATGGTCGGACGATGGTGTGCAGGGCAGCTTCCGGTTCCTGAAACGATTCTGGAACGCAGTTGTAGATCATGCCGCGCGCGGGCCGGTCCCAAGTGTCGACTTCGCGAAGCTCAATGAGCAACAACAGGCGTTGCGGCGCAAGACCCATCAGACGATTGCCAAGATCAGCGACGATATTGGTCGGCGGAACAGCTTCAACACGGCAGTCGCGGCGGCGATGGAGTTGCTGAATGCGATTAACAAGCTGGGCGACGATAGCGATGCCGGACGCGCGGTGGAGCACGAGGCTCTGGAGTCCGTCGTACTCATGTTGTCGCCAATCGTGCCACACATATGTCACGCCCTTTGGCAGGAACTGGGCCACAAAACACCGCTGATAGACCAGCAATGGCCGGCTGTAGATGAGGCAGCGCTCGAGCTTGATCTGCTGGAGATGGTTGTGCAGGTGAACGGCAAGCTTCGTGCGCGCGTTTCTGTTCCGGCAGATGCGGACAAGGATGCGATTCAGCAGCTGGCGATCGCCGACGAAAACGTACAGCGTTTCATTGATGGCAAGGACGTGCGCAAGGTTATCGTTGTACCAGGGCGATTGGTCAATATCGTTGTTTAGACGCAATCTCAACGCAGTTGCTCCCCGGCTTTTAGCGCTGGCGATGTTGGCAATCGTTTCGAGCTGTGGGTTCCAGATTCAGAGTGCGTTGTCGACGCCTGCCGAAATGGAACGCACTTATATCGCGGCGGATGATCGGCGGAGCCTGTTTTATCGCGAGCTGCGTGCACAGCTCAAGGCGGCGAACGTCGAATTGGTTGATTCGGCCGCTGCGGCGACAGGGATAATCTCGATCCTCTATGACGAGACGGATCAGCGTGTTCTATCCGTATCGGCACGCAATGTGCCAACCGAGTACGAAATCTATTACACGATTCAATATGCAATCGACGGCGGCCTTACCAGACTTGTCGAGCCGCAGACCCTTACCATCACTCGCGACTACACCTATGATTCGCGACTGGTACTTGGCAAGGCGCGTGAGGAAGAGTTGCTTCGTGAAGCGGCCGTCAGAGACCTTGTTCGAATCGTGCTAAAGAAAATCTCTACCCTGTAGTCACCCGTGGCAGTCTCTGTGCAACAGCAGGTTCTCACCGTTGCGGATGTGGACTCCGATGACCTCGCCGATCTCTTGCGCCGCTACGAGCTGGACTTGGTGATCCAGGAAGATGCCGCGCCTATTACAGGCAGTTTCTGGGGCGAGCCAGAGGCCGGCATCGTCGGCAGCACGGTTTATGTCCGAGGCGATACGCCGATCCATTCACTTCTCCACGAAAGCTGCCATGTTATTTGCATGACCGCGGAACGTCGTGCCCGCCTGGTTCGGGATGCCGGGGGAGACGATCTCGAGGAGGCGGGTGTCTGCTACCTGCAGGTCGTTCTGGCAGACTGTTTGCCTGCCTGCGGGTCCGGGCGTCTAATGCTGGACATGGATGCGTGGGGCTACAGTTTTCGCCTTGGCAGCACCAAAGACTGGTTTCGAAATGATGCCGAAGACGCACAAAAATTTCTTACTAATCAGGGTGTTCTCACCAAAGAAGGGCTTCCTAGCTTCAAGCTCCGTCGCTAGACCGGCTCGCGGTGTATAGTTTCGTATGGCCTGGTTGCGTTACCTGCTGTACTTCATTTCAATCGCGTTCGTAACCTGGGCGTTGACGAACATGGAAATCGCCTCTCCCGGCAGCCTGAAGCTGCATATTGTCGTCAGCGATACGGATGTATTCGGTACCAGCGAATTTTCACCGGTTGAGATCATTCAGGCCATCATCCTCGGTGTCTGCGGCCTGATCATGACGTGGGTTGCCCGCTACTGCCCGTCGCAGCGACCGATTGCGTTCGGTTTTGGTGGATTGGCGCTGATCTTCCTGATTCGCGAGTCCGACTATTTTCTGGATCGTTTTGTCGCCGACAATGCGTGGCAGGTACTTACTGCTGTGTTTGGTGCCTTGCTTGTTGCCTACACCTATCGGCATCGTAAACGATTGGTGATTGCCCTGGCACGTATCTGGCCGTCACCCGGACTCACCCTGTTATTTGCCGGCGCGATTATCCTGTTTGCTTTCGTTCCGCTGGTAGGCCACGAACCGCTGTGGCGGTCGATACTCGGCGAGACCTATCTTCGTATTACCAAGCTTGCGATCGAGGAGTTCATGGAGCTGATGGGATATTTCCTGTGGATGATTGGCACGGTCGAATACGCTTTCGAAGCCCGAGCCATCGCCTACCGGAAACCGCAGCCCGCAGCACGACGACGACGAGATACGCGCCGCAGGAAGTCAAAACGCCCCAGCTGACCGCCTTGCCTGTCGAAGCGCTTATAGAATCGTCGGATTCGGCGCGCCGCCATAAACCTCTTCTGGATCGAATACTTTTTCAGTATCGGTCCATTCGAGGTCCACGTGACCTTCGGCCTGCTTTGCCGCGAAATCATCGCCAATCGGGACTCTGCGGTAAAAGCAGCTTCGATAACCGACGTGGCAGCTTGCGCCTCCGGTGACATCGACGCGTAACCAGACGCAGTCCTGGTCGTCATCGACCAGGAGTTCCCGAACGGTCTGCACCAGTCCGCTGGTCGCTCCCTTGTGCCATAGCACCTGACGGCTGCGGCTGTAGTAGTGTGCCTCGCCGGTCTGGATCGTACGTTGCAGCGCTTCAGCGTTCATGTAGCCCTGCATGAGCAGCTCGCCACTGCTGGCGTCGGTGGTGACCACGGTAATCAGGCCGCGATCGTCAAACTTTGGCGCGAGATCGTTGCCTTCCTCGACCTGTTCTATGCTGTTACGGGCTTGAAATTTGACGGGCACGACCGACATCTGGGAGTCCTTGGATGAATTAGCTGCGGCCGGGAAGAATACCGAGCGTAGCCGCCAGCAGCAATATTGCTATGATTGCTCTCTTTTGAACGTCTTACCGAGTCACGATGACCATACAGTTGCACGATACCCTGCAAGGCAAGAAAGTTCCGTTTGAGCCTCAGAAAGCCGGTGAGGTCACGATGTATCTATGCGGGCCAACCGTCTACAACTATGCGCACATAGGTAACGCCCGGCCTGCCGTCGTGTTCGACCTTTTGGCACGTGTCTTGCGCCGTCATTACAAACTGACCTTCGCGCGCAACATTACAGACGTGGATGACAAGATCAATGCGGCGTCCATAGAGACGGGCAAACCGATCGATGAAATCACGGCTGTCTATATCAAGGCCTACAACGACGACATGGGTGCGCTGGGCGTGCAGCCGCCGGACATTGAGCCACGTGCGACACAGCACATCGACGCGATGATCGAGATGATCGAGGCGCTGATCGAGAAAGGTCATGCCTATGTCGCCGACGGACACGTGTTGTTCGACGTCGCTGCCCATAAGCAATACGGTGAGCTTTCGAAGCGCGATTTGCGTGAGATGATCGCGGGCTCGAGGGTTGAGGTGGCGCCGTACAAGAAAGCCGCACACGATTTCGTGCTTTGGAAACCCTCAACGCCCGATCTGCCAGGCTGGGATTCGCCGTGGGGCAGGGGGCGGCCAGGCTGGCATATTGAATGTTCCGCCATGGCCGAGAAGCATCTCGGCAAAACAATCGACATTCATGCCGGCGGGCAGGACCTCGTATTTCCGCACCACGAAAACGAGTGTGCGCAGAGCCGCTGCGCGCACGATGGAGCTCCTTTTGCTCGCTACTGGCTGCATAACGGCTTCCTGAGCATTGATCAGACCAAGATGTCCAAGTCTCTGGGGAATGTCTTGCTGGTACATAACCTGATCGAGACCATTCCCGGCGAGGTTATTCGTCTCGCCTTGCTAAGCGCACATTACCGACAGCCGCTTGACTGGTCCGCGGAGACCATGCAGGCGGCTCGACGTATGCTGGACAGGCTATATGGAGCTGTCAGGGGCATTACGGTTTCCGACGAAGCCCGGGCTGCAGCCGAAATCCCGCAGGGACTTATCGATGCGCTGGAGGACGACCTGAACACGCCCAAAGCCATGGCTGAATTTTTCGCGCTGGCTCGCGCGCTAAACAAGTCCAACGATGAAAAAGAAATGGCAGAACTCGCGGCGTCGATGTATGCGGCGGGCGATTTGATGGGCCTGCTGGGCCAGGATCCTGAGCAGTGGTTCGCAGGCTATGTCGAGGGCGACATGCCTGCCGAAGACATCGAGGCGCTGATTGAACAACGCAGTGCGGCGAAAACCGAGCGCGATTTCCAACGCGCCGACGCCATTCGCGACCAGCTTCGCGATGCTGGCGTCACAATTCAAGACGGTCGTGACGGGACGACCTGGCGCCGCGATGACAGGCGCGATGACGAAGACAACAACGATGACGAATGAAGTACAGGCAGCACAGCGCGAAGTCATAGAAGAGTTCGCGCTTTTCAATGACTGGATGGATCGCTACCAGTACCTGATCGATCTCGGCCGACGCTTGCCGGAGTTTCCCGATGCGCTGCGCACCGACGAAAACCTGATTAGAGGTTGTCAGTCACAGGTGTGGTTTGTCGCCGAAGAAAAGGACGGGCGGCTCGAGTTTCGTGCGATCAGCGATGCCGCTATCGTCTCCGGGCTCATTGCCCTGCTGCTGCGTCTTTACAGCGGCCGGTATCCGCAGGACATCCTGGACACGCCGCCTGACTTCGTAAGCGCGCTGCAGCTGGAGAGCCACCTCAGCCCGACGCGCAGTAATGGCTTGTCGTCTATGCTCAAGGCGATTCGCCGATTCGCCACTGAGGCCGTACAGGCAGCCTGATGCCTAATGCTGTTAGCCGACTGCTTGTGCGCCCTCTAATCTGGCTGGTCAAGCTTTACCGGCTCACAATCTCGCCATGGCTCGGCGGCAATTGCCGCTTCGACCCCACATGCTCCAGCTACGCGATCGAGGCGCTGCAACGGCACGGCGTGCTGCGTGGCAGCTGGCTCGCCGCTCGGCGAATCGGCCGCTGTCATCCTTGGGGTGGGTCCGGCTACGATCCGGTGCCGGATGACGAGCATGATGACAGCTAAGCCGCTCGACCTCGTCCGCGCGATCGCTTATCCGCTGACTGAGTCGAGCGTACTCGTACCGCTGCTGTTCTTCTGGCTGACGGTGTCATTGGCCAGCTGGGGTGGTGTGCTCGGCCTGTTCCTGATGTTTCTTGTTTTGCCTGCCGTGTTCCGTTACCAGATGATATTGCTCGAGGCGCGTGCCAGGGGGGTGACACCGGCAGTGCCGGGCATCGAGTTTTTCAATTGGTTTGGCAACGCCTGGAGCCTGTTCCCGGTGCTGCTCGCTGTACTCCTTGTTCTGGCAACGGTCGAGGCGGGCGCCAAGTTCGGCGTCGCGGGGACGCTGGTTGTGCTGGTATTCGGTGCATTCGTCTTTCCTGCATCGATCGCCGTGCTCGCGATTACGCACTCGCCCTTACAGAGTCTGAATCCGGTTGCGCTCTCTCGACTCTGGAAGAAGTGCGCCGCCACTTTCTGGTTGGCGACACTCTCCATGCTGCTGTTCTCGTGGTTGTCAGTCGTTGCCGAGGGCCTGCCGATGATGCTGGCCGTACTCGTGCAGCTGTTGCTGTCGTTCGCATTTTTCTCGCTGGTAGGCAGCTTGATGCGTCCCTATGGTCTGATCGAGGACATCGATGTCCCGCCATCGCTGCAAAACGACGCAAGACTGGCGACCGCCGAACTCGAGGAGAGTCGCGAGGCCACCCTTAACCATGCTTACGGGTTCATCAGCCGCGGCAACCGTGAGAGCGGGCTCCAGCACTTGCTCAGGTGGCTCGAAGAGGATCCCGATCCGGTCTCCGCCTGGAGCTGGTTTTTCGAGTCTATGCTGCGGTGGGACAGTCCGCAGGCGGCGCTGTTTTTTGCACAGCACTATATTCATGATCATCTGCAACATGGTGAGCAGGTGCCGGCGGTCAAGCTCATCATGCGCTGTCGGCTGGTTGATGAGCAATTTCGGCCATTTCCCGAGGATATAGAGGCAGCAATCTCGGCGTGTGATGCCTGCGACAATAAGGAGCTTGGCGGGCGATTAAGGCACTATTGAGCCGCAAATTGGGGTTATTGACGTGCCAATGCGTTGTACACTATTAGGTATGGACAAGCGTCTTCTGACAATACTGCGCTGCCCGGTAAGCCACAAAGGCCTCTCCTTACTGAAGAAGGACATGCTGCAACGGCTCAACGCGGCAATCGATACTGGCAATCTTCAGAATCATGATGGCATCAAGCTGGCCGAACCTCTGGCAGAGGCATTGATTACGGACGATGGCAAGCGTGCCTATCCCATATCTGACGGCATTCCGGTTCTGCTGGAAAGCGAATCGATTGCGATGGAGCAGATTGCTTGAAGCTGCAGGCAAATCAGCTTTCGTCGCACCTCAAGAAGTCCCTCGCTCCCTGCTACCTGGTTACCGGTGACGAATACCTGCTCGTATCCGAGGCGTTGGACGCCATACGAGATGCAGCGCGACAGCAAGGATTCGGCATGCGCGAATTGCACGTCGCGACAACCGGCTTTGACTGGACACAGCTAACGGCTTCGAGCAGCAACCTGTCGCTGTTTGCAGAGCAACGCATCATTGAACTGCGGCTGCCAACCGGAAAACCTGGTCGCGCCGGCGGTGAGGCAATCATTGAACTGACGGAACGCGCCGGCCCGGACACGCTGTTTATCGTTACGGCACCCAAGCTGGATCGGAGCGCCGCTGCGTCCAAGTGGGCCAAAGCGCTTGATAAAGCAGGCGTTAATTTAGTGATCTGGCCCATTGGGTTGCGCGAACTGCCCGGCTGGATTGCCGGCCGTATGCGCAAGGCGGGATTGCAGCCAGAGCCGGATGTTGTAGCGCTGATCGCGGATCGGGTCGAGGGCAATCTGCTGGCCGCAGGGCAGGAAATTGAGAAGCTGCGACTGCTGCTGGGCGAGGGACCGGTCAGCGTGGAGGACGTCAGCCACGCGGTGGCCAACAGCAGTCGTTATGACGTTTACAAACTTACGGATGCAGCCCTGAGCGGCGACGCGGGGCGCGCGGTAAAGATTCTCGGTGGTTTGCGCTCGGAGGGCGTTGAACCTGTCATTGTCATGTGGGCGCTGACGCGTGAACTACGAACCCTCTCGACGCTCGATGACGTTGTTCGGCAGGGCGGAAATTTGAGCAATGCCATGCAAAAGAATGGTGTCTGGAGCAATCGCCAGGGCCTGGTTCGCAGCTGCATGGGGCGCCATAAACACGGTTCTTTTCTCCGCATGCTGAAAGCAAGCGGACGCGCCGACGCCGCCGCGAAGGGCCAGCGCGCTGGCGATCCTTGGCAAATGGCCTGTGACATAGTTGTCGGGATGGCGCGCCAATGAGGCCTATGGGTGTTTTTGGCGGCACCTTCGATCCCATACACTACGGCCACCTGAGAACGGCCTTCGAAATGTTGCAGGCGCTGAAGTTTGAAGACGTGCGCTTCATTCCGTGTGGTGATCCACCGCATCGCGGCACGACCTTCGCCTCGGCGAGTGAGCGTCTGCGCATGGTAGAACTCGCGGTCCGTGGTCAGCAGGGTTTTAGCGTTGATGATCGCGAGATTCGCCGTAACGGGCCTTCGTACTCCATCGACACGCTTTTGTCGCTGCGCGAGGAATTTCCCGACCGTTCCCTGGGTCTCATTGTCGGTATGGACGCTTTTCTCGGTTTGCTCGGATGGCATCGTTGGGACGATATTCTCGATGTAGCCCACATCATCGTTGCGCATCGGCCCGGCTGGAAAGCGCCGGATATCGGTCCTTTGGGTGAGCTGATCGCGGATTTCGGCACCCATCGTGTCGATGACCTGAATACGGCGGTGAATGGACGCATCCATATTCACGCAGTAACGCAACTCGAGATCTCGTCAACCGAAATTCGCGAGTTGGTGGCGGCCGGTCGGGACCCTAGGTTTCTGATGCCGGATGCGGTGCGTGACGAAATACAGTCGAGTGGTTGTTATGCGTGAAGGAAGCTGCCGCAAGGTTGAAAGCAACAAGCGTATTTACCGGCGAAGTCAGTCAAAGACGAGGAGTCCAATTTGAAAATTACTGAGAACGGCGCATGAACAGTGAAAAACTGAGCAGCCTGATTGTTGAGGCGCTTGAAGACGTCAAAGCGAAAGACATCGTCAAACTCGATGTGCGAAATATGACCACGGTGACGGACTACATGATTGTTGCGAGTGGAACGTCGAATCGTCATGTCAAGGCACTGATTGACAACGTCGCTGAAAAGGCTAAAGAGGCGGGCTGCAGGCCCATCGGCATTGAAGGCGAGGAAGGCGGTGAATGGATTCTGCTCGACCTGCAGGACGCGCTTGTGCATGTGATGTTGCCGAAGGTTCGAGAGTTCTACAATCTGGAGAAACTCTGGTCAATAGTTCCATCTGGCGACGCATCGGCCTCAGAAGGCTAGGAACCGGCCACTGTGGACAGGCGTTAGTTCGTGCACATTCGCTTATTGGCCGTCGGCGATCGCCAACCGCCCTGGGTTGACGCTGCCTTCGGGATGTACGCCGACCGATTTCCAAGGGAGTGGCGGTTTCGCCTCGACACGATCGCTACTGTAAGGCGAAGCAAGAATGACAAGACTCGCCAGGCAATGCTTGCAGAAGGCGAGCTGATAGTCGCTAAACTCCCGAAGACCGAGCAGGTGGTATTGCTCGATGAAGGTGGCAAACAGCTCACCAGCACCGAGCTTGCCGGGCGACTTGCTGACTGGCAGCAGGATAGCCGTGATCTCAGTTTCATCATAGGCGGGCCGGATGGGGTCTCCGATGCGTGCCGGCAACGCGCCGACTTTGTCTGGTCGCTGTCGCGATTGACCCTGCCACACGGACTGGCGAGAGTGCTGTTTGCGGAGCAGCTGTATCGCGCCTGGACTCTGCAGACGGGCCACCCCTACCACCGGATCTGAAGAATTGGTCAAGTCGACGAAGCCACTCCTGCACCTTGCGTCGTCCTCGCCGCGACGGCGCGAGATACTTGCTGCCCTGGGACTCGAGTTCACGGTCAAAGCGACGCACGTTGACGAGGCGCCGCTTGAGGAGGAATCGGCCGAGCAAATGGTACTGCGGCTGGCGACAGCCAAGGCATGTGCGGCTGAAGTCGAGGAAACGCGCCTCGTTATCGGCTCCGATACGGCAGTCGTCCTGGACGGCGAGGTACTGGGCAAGCCCGAATCCAGGGATGATGCGATAGAGATGCTAATGAAGCTCTCCGATCGCCGTCATGCCGTGCTGACCGGCGTCGCCCTCCGCGGGCCGGAGGGAGTGCGAACGGCGCTTAGCTCTACGGATGTGATT
>Ga0316201_10000022_pt1 | contig 61608 bp, 68 predicted proteins | sample CS6wburrow_MG_FD_204516 | JGI IMG/M metagenome (GOLD analysis project Ga0316201, IMG submission 204516) | Coastal sediment microbial communities from Delaware Bay, Delaware, United States - CS-6 worm burrow | ecosystem: Environmental > Aquatic > Marine > Coastal > Sediment | place: USA...
CGGCTTTAGATAGGTGTACGCTGTCGGATCGACCACGGGGTCAGGATCGACCACGGGGTCAGGATCGACCACGGGGTCAGGATCGACCACGGGGTCAGGATCGACCACGGGGTCAGGATCGACCACAGGGTCAGGATCGACCACGGGGTCAGGGTCAACCACAGGGTCAGGGTCAACCACAGGGTCAGGATCGACCACGGGGTCAGGGTCAACCACAGGGTCAGGGTCAACCACAGGGTCTGGATCAACCACAGGGTCAGGGTCAACTACTTGTCCACCGGCATGATCGTTATAGATCACCCACCCGTCATTCTCTGAAATTCCGATGAATACCCCCGGCATCGCAGGAACCCATTTCGAATAGACCTGCACTACTCCGCCAGAAAGATCGTCATCACCCGAAGGCGCATTAAAAGAAGTCAGTTCCTCCGTCTCAATGTCATATCGAACAATTCCAGTAGTACCGTCCCACATAGTTACAACGCCATCGGATACCGCCAATCCATGAACTTTGAAAAGTTCTGGCAGCGCCTCTGCTGGCATGATGTTTTTCGATGAGTTAATTGTGCCGTCTAGTTCGATTCTCAATGTCGCTACGCCGCGCCCGGTGGAAGAGTAATACAGGTCTCTTCCATCCATCGTCATAACGCCCTGACCCCCTGAGATATTCTGCATCTTGCGCTTCTCAAGGGTGTGAGGATCAAATTCCCAAAGGACACCAATAGAACCGATAAAGTAAATTTTGTCGCGTTCGGCATCGTAGACAGTGCGATGGTAGTCTCCGTATTGCTCAACGGGCAGTTCCTCGTAATACCCTGAGTTATGCCAAGCAAACATATGCTTGTTCCATTTCTCCGGGAACCACTCACACCCCTTAAGCCCATTCACAGCATCGGGCTTGTATGAACGGGTGCGAAACATAAACGTCGCTTCAACCGTCGGGACGTAAACAAGTGAGTCATAATGATGAACACCTAGAGGACCCTGTTCTAGTTCAACGCATTGTGGGAAACCGTTCCCATCCGGGTCAACCATGTCAGGAAAAGGAGCCTTTGGTTGTGCATAATCAAAGTCTCGCGTCCATGTCAGCGTACCTACGTCGAACCGATAAACAGAATTGGTCCCGAGGTCTGAGTGCCCACCAGGGGCAACGATTCTTGCGATACCTTTTTCCTCGTCAAAACTCATCCCTGTCCAAACGCGAAGGGTATTAGCTTCTGCCCTCTGGCACTTCAGATACTTGCATGCCATCGTGCCATCATCCTGAATCAGAACAGGCGTAATCGCTGTCCCCGGTATGCGGCGAATCTCCCCAACCGGGGGGATATATGGGATTAACGCATCTGTCCAGTTTCCAGTAGGTTCTGGCGGGTCTACGATTACAGGACAGCCGTCAGGCGTATCTGCGAAGACATCCGGGCAAGCGTCTATCTCATCTGCAATGCCATCACCATCGCTATCCAGTGGCGGCAATGGACACCCGTCCGCAGTGTCTGCTGGCTCAGTAGGGCAAGCGTCCACGTCATCGGCCAGGCCATCGCCATCGGTGTCAACCGGATCAGGTTCTGGTGGTGTAACTTCTGGGATCGTAACGGTCACGATTCCGGCAATACTTCCCTCGAGCACGTTTCCATGCTGATCTTGGAAGGTAATTGCAGCGGTTGCTATACCGCTCGCGAGTAACGCCGACCAAATCAAGTATTTCATTTTCAACCCGCCCCTATTCGTCACTATGTCCGTGCCATTTCTTTCTTCAGTGATCCCGACCTTATGGCGTCAACGTATCCACAAACAAACCGTTGGTGGGATCCCAGCCTGGGTCAAAATTGCCATTGGTCGAGCTCGCATTGCCTCCCTCGGTCTGCAAGTCCATGAACCCGACAATGAGATCGCCAGCGACCAATGATGCCCCTGCTCGTTTGAGCAGGTAGAGATATTTAGCTGCGATAGTCACGGCATTGCCAAAGTCAAGGTCGTCGGCGTCGAGCTTGAAGTTTCGAGTAGATTGCAGTGTCCATGCGATATTGGTAATGACGTGGCCCTCTGCAAACGAGGCGATATAATCGGCGTCGTCGCACTCATTGGCGGAAATATCCGAATACACGTCGTCGTTGACCACTGACGGAGTATGCGCAGCGTCGACCAAGACTCCAACGATAGTGTCGTTCTCAAGGTCAATGATGTTTTTACGGCAGGCCAGGGAGCCAGCGTCGGTAAAAGTGAAAACGCCTACGGTCATGTCTCTATCCTCAAAAGATGTGAAATATTAGATTAGGGTATGGGTTGGCTTCTGGTGACTTCTGGGGAGATCGTTATGCCACCCTCGGCAATGCGGGTCGATTCTCCGGACGGAGATTCAATCTCGACATCGTAAACGGCCTCGGTTATTCCTGAATCCCAGGCCTCAGATATCGCGCTTGGAATAGTGATAACAACCAGGCCGGCGACCCCATCCGCAATCTCGATCATTCCCTTTGTATCTGTGTCGCCGTCGAGCAAGAGGGTATCCGATTCAACGGATGGCCTAATCTGCCATCTTGCCGAATATCCTGAAATATTGATTTCCGTCTCGGTTTGCTCATCAATCCAGGTGAATTCATGGGTGTATGTCGATCCCTGGTCCACCCTTATGTTCACTTTGCTTGCCATTAGAACGCCCGCCTGGTTTCAGTGATCTGCGGCGGAATTACCGCCCACGCCCGGATTGGATCTGGTCCATGATGTTGCCAAGGCGTCGATCCTTCTTTTTCTTGGCACTGTAAATCTTGTCGCCGACAGTATTTTTCTCTGCGGCGGTCATAGGGGCGGATGGGGCGGGCGCGCGTGACATGCGGGCGGGGTGCTTTAATCTCATGGATGGTGCTCCTGGTTGGATGTCAAAGACGGGCAACAGCCTCGTCGAGGGGGGCCATAAGCTCCTCGAGGACGATATCAGCCATACGGTCAGCCTCGGTGGGAGTGACGTCGCCATCCTCGATGCGCTGCTTGAGGGCTCGCAGCTCCAGAAGGCCTGGCTGCAGGTCGTCCTTGGCCTCGCGGGCGCTTTGCCAGGTGGTGACGCCAATGATAGCGATGTCGGCCAGCTTGATAAGCAGGGACGCGGTTACAGGGTCGATCATTGCGGCGGCTCCTTTGCGATCTCGGCCAGGGCTGGGCGGATTTGGCCATACAGCATGATAATCGCCTGGCGCCACTGCTCGGCCTCGTCCTGGTTACCGTCCAGGTAAGCGGCCCAAGCGAACCTGACCATTTGCGAAGCATCAATGATGGACTCCTTGAGCCCCCTGTAGGCCGCAGAATCCCTTGAAATCACGCCGGCGTCTGCTGCATCGGCCAGTGTGTTCGCCGCGGTAATCACCAGCTCCTCGGCGGCGGTGATGGTGTCGGCATAGGTCAGGGGCTTGGTGTTCTGCGGGGCGCAGCCAAGCAAAAGTGACAAGCCAATCACCATGAGCAGCCAGCCCAGCACCAGGTAGATTGCCGACCTTACCTCCCTGGGTATCTCTACGGTCTCTGGCCCTGATTTTGTTACTCGCACGTCACAGCCTCCCTTCGGTTTTGTCATCCTTGCGCGCCCAGGCGGCATACAGATTTCCGGCGACCGATATGCCGATCATCAACCATGCAAACTGCTGGGCGGTGAGGCCGTCGAGCGCGTCCGGCAGGAAAGCCACGATTTCTGGAGAAAGGCCCAACATTTGAGCCAAGAGGGCGGTTCCAGCGATCGACGCTGCGCCGCCGGCGACGGTGGTTCCCTTCATGGTCCTGGATTGAGCCAGCGGCTTGCTTGGGCTCAGGCCAGCCAGTCTTAGGCCCTTCTCCCAGGTGTCCAGCGGATACCAGCTTTCTGCGTCAGCTGGAGCTCGTCCGTTTTCCATACGGCACATGGCGCGAACCACGGCAAGAGTCGTCTCATAATTGGACAGATCAAGGTACTCATCTTTTGCGATCCCGGACCAGGTGGAAACGGCATCCAGGTAGGCGCCAGTGTCATTCTCTGCCGGCGGCGCCCAGCGGGCGATGATTCCACGCAAGGTATTAAGGTCGTGCTGCTCCTGGTACGACTGCAGGTTTCTGACACCCGCTCGAATCCCCCACTCCGGGGCTTGAAACGTCTCGAATTCAGGATCCGTCCCGGCTACCTTGCCCTTCCAGGCAATGTCTGTCCTGCGAATATTCAGGGGGTTGTTGTTTCGGATGCCACGCGATGCTGTCATTTTGGTGCCTTATCCATAATGTGTTGGATTACTACCATTCCAGCGGTGCCAAAAATCGACAGTAAAATTGTGACCAAGATGCGCATGGCGCCCTTAAAGTCCCTGCTCTGTTGGTCGGAATGCGCCTGCAGCCTAACTGCAACGGCGTTGACACTGCCGTTTACGGTATCGATCTTGTCGGTCAATCGAAGCGTCTCACTACTCATGACCTGCTCGAGCGCGCGCTGGGCTGACGTGTTCTCGATCACCTTGCGCTCGACGTCGGTTATCCGCTCCTCGCCGCGCTCGAACCGCCTTTCGAGACCGCGGACGTCCGATCGTATCTCATGCACCGACTCCTGAATGTCAGTCAGTCGGCGATCGTCGGATGCCCTGCTTGCATACGGGCGCTCAGCGCAATCCTTATCGTGCGTAGCCATATCTTCAGACTTCAGCATCTTCAATGGCCGCCGCTTCCAACTGAATGAGTTCGCGCGTCATAAGTAGCGCCGTTTTTGACTTGTCCAGCTCCATTCCGAACGTGTTCATCGCGTAATCGGCGACTGCCGTTTTGCTACGATGGTTGAGTCCGCGGTTGTCGGCCCAGCGTTGAATCGCGCGGTTGCTTGCTGCGATCGGGTCTGCCAAGGCCTCGACCTCCAGGTCATCCGTCTCGTCTGGATCGGTGGCGTCAACAAGCTCGTCCTGTACATCGAAACCCTCATCGACAGGCTCTTCGATGGCTGGCTTTTTGATCTTGCCGGGCTTGGCGCCTGGCTCATAGAGCGCATACGCCTCGCGAATTGAAAGAAGTCGCTGGGCGTGATCGCTGTCTTCGACCGCGCAAACGTGAGCTCCGTGCTCATTTGGCTGGAAGTGGTACTCGTTTTCATCCTCGCCCAACGTCACAACAGTACCGTGTGGACGTCGAATAAGGCACTCAATCATCGTTTTCGCCATTCGGAGCTCCGGGTTTAATACCCTGGAGCCAAGGCGGCTCCAGGGAAGGGCTACGCCCTCTGGTTATCGGTCAAGCACCTCGGCCCCTCGGTACATCAGGGTCGCGGCCAGCTTGCCGGTGGTGGCGCCAGTGGTTGGGCCGGTAGCAACAACAGCCCGCAGATAGCAGTCATTGTCGATTATCGGCATGCGCAGTGCCGCGAGCTCGTCCATCCGGTCGATGCCGCCAGCCCTGCCAACGATGGATCCGGTGTTGATTGCGTAGGAATCATCGCCTACCGGGTCGTAAATCTCAAAATTCAGCACGACAGCTGAACCGGTATCAACGGCGTCGGTATCGATAATGCAATCGACGGGCAGATGCTTGGCCGGAAGTTTGGCCAGGTTGACGATATCGTTGATCGCCAGGGCGCCGGTAACGGCCAGGTCGATGAAACCCCGGTTCGCCTTCACGTCGCCCTGAACTGAAGCGGACGGAGCAGGAAACCGCACCTCCGCTTTTGCTGCGTCATAAGTAGACATTTCAAAAATCTCCTGAAAGTAAGGGTTGCCAGATAGGGGCGCCAGATGGCGTCCCTAATCAGGGACGATCAAGTCGGATCAGCGGCAGCCGAATCAACGGAAATCAAACCGAAATCCTTGTTGTTGAAGCGGCACTTCTTGGTTCCGACGATCGTGGACGTGGTGATGACCGCCTGGTTGCCGTTGTCGCGGCTTTCCTCATGCCAGTCAAAGCGCAGGCCGGTGCCCGGGGAGCCGAATGCACAGACGAGGCCCTGGCGGCCAAGAAAGAGGTTGCGAGCCGCACCAACATCGCCGCCGGCGCCGTAATCGTCGAACCGGACCACGGCTTTATGCGAGTGCAGGACAACATTGTTGTACATGCCAAGGCTGCCTTTGAAGATCGGATTCTTGCGCCCTTCGGCGCCAGTTGCCGCCTTCTGGATGTCCAGCCACTTACCTTCGCCGGTGGCGGTGCGCACGTCAAATTCCGACCAGGTGTGCATCAGGAACACATAATGCTCCTCGCCATCGATCAGAATCGGCTGGATCTGCGGGGTCTGCTGGATCCCGCCGCCCATAACCTCGGCGCGAACCTTCACCTTGTCGATCGTAGCCAGCTCCACTTTGTCGGTGGAAACCAGTGACGCCTTAGAGGTTGCAGCACCGGCATACATTTGATGCTGTGCATCCGGGGCCTCGAAAGCGTTATTGGCGCGTCCGGTGTAACCCAGGCGGAAAATGTAGTCCGGGTTGATGCCCCTGGCGCCAGAGCCGTACATGAAGAACAGCTCGTCGAACACACGCGACCACCATTCCGCCTGACGCTTGCGCGCGATCTTGCGGAGATTGTGGATGGTGCGCTTGCGGGTCATACGCCCGCCGGTGTTCACGCCGCCGCGCATCTGGTCGATGTAGACGTTATCCGAATAAAACTTGAGGTCTTCTTCCTGACCCTCCAGCACGTCGTCGCCCTCGACGGGCTCCATTGCCAGCTGTACGGACAAGTCGTAGCTGATATTTTCGCCGGCGTCGTTCTCCAGCTTGGACAGCATCGTGATCGGCGCCATGCCGTCTTCGCCACGAGCCATGAATTTGCGCGACCAGTATCCGGTGCGCGCGGTGTCCACTGCCAGCATCGCGCTGTAGTGGTGTACTGCTTTCGGGTCGTTCAAACCCACGATAGTGCGAGCCATTTCGTAGTGCTCCTCAGTTGAATGTCAAACTTCAACTCGGTCGCACTCTTGCGCGAAAGGGCCGGGTTGGTGGGTAGCGTCAGCTGGTAACAGCTTTCGCCGGGGGGGTTGTCTGCGTCGCGAGCTTCACAGACTTGGGAGCGTCCACCTTCAAGCGGACACGTCTCCCATGTTTTTTTACGAGCTCGATGCGGGTGTCTCCAACCAGGAGAGTCCCGCCGAGCTCGAGATCAACGAATGCCGACATTTAGCCCGCGCTCTCCAGCCAGGCGTCCACTTCGGAAGTGGGCATCTTGGCAAGCGCAGCCTCAAGGTCGTCACCTTCAAGCCCTTCCAGGTGTCGGAACTTATCAGGCTCTATCATATTGTCATCCGCGGGCGGCACGTCGCCCAGGGTTTGCGGGATCTTGGGCTGGGCCTTTTTCGGCTTTGCCTGGACTTTTGGGGGCTGCGAGGCGGACTCTGCCCCGATATTCAAAGCTCCTTTAACCCGTTCTGCGGCCTTGAGAATCGCCGATCCGTAGTCGACGCCATTGAGTTCGCCGTCCTTGTACATTTTGTCCAGCGTGGCCTGCAGGAAGGTCTGGCGCATCGGGTCAAGAAACGCCGCGTTGGCCTCATCCTTAAAGAATGTCGACTGCGCGCGCTGCCAATTCAGGTCGTCCTCATAGGCCGAGCGCGTTGCCATCTTCGCGTCGTTGATCTCCTTCACGCGCTCGTGATACTGCGCGAAAGTCATGTCGCCGTCTTCGACCTTCTTACCCAGGCCTGCGTACTCTTCATCAAGGGCGCCCATGCTCTCCTGGTAGGCTCTGGAGAGCTCTGCTACGTCGTCCTGTTGAGTAGCGGTCCCAGCTTCTTCGCTCTTATCCTGGCCCTCGTCGCCGGCGGGCTGCTCCTCTTTGGCAGCTGCGGCGGGCTCAGGCTCCTGCTTGCCTGCCTCTTTGTCATCTTCAGCGGTCTCGACTTCCTGTTCCTCGCCATCGCCGGCGTCTTCCTCGTCTTTCGGCTTGTCGTCGGCATCGTCTCCTGGCTCGTCGTAATCCAGTGCGGCGCGCTCCTCATCGGAAAGGCCTTCCATTTCGTCGTCTGTCAGGCTATCCGGATTGACTGCTGCGGCTTCGTCGTCTACGTCTACTGCGGCTGCTGCTTGCTTCGGTGGCATTTAGTAACTCCTCGACTATTGGACCAGGGGAGGCGGCCCTGGCTGAACCAAGCCCGGCGCCGGCGGCACCGCTGGCTTGGGGGCCGAAGATTGCGCGGCCTCCTGCAGCAGTGTGTCGGCGGTAGGCGCAAGTGCTGGGGCCTGGAGACTTTCGAGTGCCGTCTGTAGTGAGGCGGAAAGGTTCTCCAGGGCAGCGCGCTGCGCCTCCTGCTGGGTCTTGGCGGTTTTCGCTTCCCGCTCCTCGATGGTAGATAGGGCGTCGCGCATGGCGAGCGCCGCCTGCTCCTGCTGCTGGCGCTCTTGCTCCATGCGCTTCTGAATCATCGCCGGGTCGTCTGGCTCGTCCGGGTCTGACTGGCCGTTGATCTGTCGAATCCTGGCAACCATGGCGTCCTTGCCTGGCAGGTCGGACAACTCGAAAACCATGTCGAGCAACTGGATGGCGATCTCCGCGGGCTGCTTGGCCACCATATCGGACATCTGCTCGAACATTGCCTGGCGGACTGTCTCGTGGAATGGGGTCTCTTCGACGATGAAATCCGCCTGGCTGGCGGTGATAGGGTCTTCCAGCTCCCCGGTTTCTGGGTTGGCGCCGTTGATGTTTACGAATTCTGGTTTGCCGCGCTCGTTGGTGATCCGGATCACCTTTTCCCAGGAGTAAAACTGCTCGACATTGGAAAGCTGTAGCTCTCCGGATATCTGGATGGCGAGGCGCAGGTTGTCGAATAGGGTCGTCGTGACCACGGACCCCTGGTTTTGCCTGGCCATGATGGCCTTGCCGCTGGTTGCGTTGCTCTCAAGGCCCAGGTTCTCGCCAGTAACGCCGGACGTCTGGCGGATATACTCTGAGTCCTGGATCCCCATTTCGACATGCTCGCGCGCCAACCCGCGGTCGGTTTCCAGGGTGAAATCACTGCCACGTTTCTTGCGGATGACGCCAGAAGGATCCGCCACAATCTCCTCGACGTTGCCGTGTTCCTCTTCGTCCACAGCATCCTCGTCCATGATGACGCGGTTGCTGGACAGGATATACAGCGCCTTGCTGCGGCGCTTGTTAAGGTCTTCCTGCGGATCCCTGGCATTGCGCAAAACGCCATACGGCTTTCCGTCTCTTGCCCTGCGGTAGCCCCAGACCGGCACAAATGGGTACCGCTGATGCCGATATGGGGTTGGAAGATCCTGGAGCAGCTGCCCGTCCTCGATGCCAACCGCGCAGCGCATCCGCATCCGGATGGCGTCGAATAGGATCAGGTCGCCCGTCTCGGTGGCCTCCTTCATTTCACCGTTCGTTTCGTCGTACTCGAGACCATCGTAACGGTCCCATCCCCGCACGATCTGTACCTGGGCGGGTATCCGGTACCAGGTTTCAACCATGGGAATGACGCGCCGCCGGCCCAGCTCCCGGGCAGACAAGGCATCGGCGACCACAACGGTATGGCTCGCATCGGCGTCGTAGTAAAGCTGGCTCTCGAAAAAGTCATCGGACGCATGCGAGGCGATCTGTTCGAGGGTGCCAGACGCTTTCAAGATCGTCTCTTTGGCCCATGGGAACATGGCGCCCGCTACATCTAGGTCCAGGATCCGCGCCCGGTGCAGGAACCTGGCATCGGATAGGTCAAACTCCCGCGAGATCGGGTCGTACCACATATTCCGCCAGCTCTCGGAGCGCACAAACAGCGGCTCGCGGTCTGCATTGCCGCGAATTCCGGTTTCGATCCATCCAAGGCCGGCGGTCGCGGCCTCGCGGAAAGCGCGGCTGCGGTGCCAGGGTGCGCGATTCACGTCGCTGAGATACTTCAGCAGCTTGGTTTTACGCTCTGCCGGCACGCGATCCTCATCGGTGCGCGGGTGGACTTTCCAATCCACGCGGCTGCGGCGCTCGGTGCCGCAGATCCACTCGATTGCCGGCTTGCACTCGTTGAACACCAGCGGAGCCTGGCCCCGCTCCTGGAGCACCGCCTTGTCCTCCTCGGTCCATTGGATTCCGTCCGCGAAATCCTCGTCGGTGGCCATTTCCTGCCGATTCTCGGCATGGTACACGCGAGACTGGTACCACCAATCACCCAGGCGGCCCTCGTGATCCTTGATGGCCTCCTGCATCTTCTGTTTCTTGCCGCCCTCGATGGCCTGGTAGCGCGCGTCCGCCTCAACGTCTCCCAGCACATCATCCAGGAGGATAGGCGCGTTCGATATCGGCATTTATGGCAGCTCCTCAAGGGTTGTGATGGTCAGCGGCTTACAGATCGCAATCGGCGGCGCTTGCTCGGCGCCCCGGTCAACAAACACCAGGCGCAGATAGCCGCGATCATCGATATCGGCACTCACCAGGTCAGGCTCCTCTCCGAATTCGTGCGGCAGGCCATCCTCGATCTTGTGTCTTGAGCCGGTGCGAAGCATCTCTGCGACAGCTTCAGGTGTCATCACCAGCTCATAACGTGTGAGTATTTTGCTCATCGCGTAGTATCCAATAGCTCTTCGCCGTTCAGAGTGACCTTGAGTTGTTGGCGCTCGGCCTCTCGAACGATCTGGTCCATATCGAAGCCAGCCCATGGCGGCATCCGTATAAGGTCGGAAAGGTTGTCCACGATCACGCTCATGATCTTGAAACAAGTGTCTTTCGTAATACCCAAGCCAAGGTGTGAGGCAATCTCAACAGATTTGCCGATCAGGTACTTGGTGGGCTCTCCGGTCTGGCTGTCGGCATACATGTGGGCGGCGCTCAGCGGGATAACCCATGCGCTCCGCTTGATCCCCGCCCGGCCAAGGCACATACAGGGCTCAGTGTCATCGACCTTGTTCGTCGCCGAAACGTAACTGTAGAACAGCGTGAACTCGGGGTATTTCTTGGTCGGCGGTCGCTTGTTGTTCCTGGTCACTGTTACCTGGTTCTCCAGTTGCCGCGGCGTTGCGGTTTCTTGGCGGCCTTCTTGGCTTTGTAGCCCTGGGCGAACTGCCGGAAGGCGTCTGCCGGGTTACTGGCCCAATCGTGCAGCGGACGCTGCTTGAAGGTGCCCAGCTTCTCGTCCCATTCCTTTCTATAGTTGTCCAAGCCCTTGATTCCTGTCGCGCAGCGCGTCTCATCGATCCAGCACTCAGATAGGGATTGCCTGGTCATTTCGATGCCTTCGCCGATGTCCTGCACTCTGGGCACGATCTCGGTAGGCTTGATCTGCAAGCTGTTCAGCACTTGCTCGCGCGTCAGGTTGTCGCTGCGCGTGATGTCGGTCACCTCCGCGTCGTGCGGTAGGTAGTGCATGCCGTAGATATACGGCTTCTTCTTGAGCTCCTTGGCGTAGTGCTCAAGGGACTCGCCGCTGTTCTCGTAGTAGTCGATGAACCGGTAGACGCCACCAATGTGCTGCATGAACCAGATGGCATTCACGTCGTTCCTGCCCAGATCCCAGAAGGTGTGCACCGGAAGTTTCGTGGCCACCGGGATCTTGAGGATCCGGCCCTCGCGGCGCATCGCGGCCATTTCCTTTGCGTAGTACGCGCCCTCGATGGCGACCTGAAAGGCCTCCTCGGGGGTAGACGGGTATTCCCGCAGGATGTCGTCGCCCAAGGCCCGCCACTTGGCGGCGTACCAAGCGCGCTGCCCGAGATCCAGGGCAACGCCGTGCTCGTCCTCCAGTTTTGTGAAGTATTCGAGCTCGTAGTCGCGGAAAGTGAAGGCTTCTGCGACCTCCGGCGAGAAGCGGTATTCCTTGCTATCCCACCATGGCTGGAAGTGAAACTTAAACTCCAGCGGGGTAAGCGGCCTGTGCTCCTTCTCGAGGTTCTGGGCCTCCTGGCACATATCGAAAAAGCGGCCCGCGTTGCCCTCGGCGGTGGACTCGAACACGGCGATCCCGTTCTGCGGGACAGCCTCGAGGGCGCCGGTCATGATCTCCCGGGCTTTCTCTGGGTACTTGACCGCGATCTTGCCGAACTCAGATACGTGGAGCAGCTGCAGGGTGCCGGATCGGTAGCTCGTGCTGACCGATATTGCCGATTCGGTGGTTTCTCCAGCCTCTTTGTGCTCGAAGATGAATTCTTTCGAGCGCGCCTGCTTGGCCGGGCTCATCATCTTGATGGCCTCGGGCAGGTTGTTGTACGGGACGCGGATCTTGGTCCGGAATATCTTTTCCGCGTCATCCAGGTTGTGAGCAATGATTCCGGCCTGGAAGCTGGCCTTCCACACAACGCAGTCGAGGCCGTAGATACACATGGCCGTCGTGAATCCAAACTGCCGCGCTTTCAATATGACGTTGCGGGTATGCAGATTCAGCAGCAGGCGCATTTGCGCCTCGTTGGGTATGAACCGCACCAGGCGACCGCGCTTGTTCGCGATCATGTAGAGATTGGATAGGCGCCAGGCCTGGTCGGCGTATTGGCGCTGGTCTATCTCAATCCTGACTGGCGCCTCCATCCATCATTCAGAATCAAATTGGCTGCGGGCGGCCAGCGAAAGGTCAAACTTCAATGTCCCCGGCTTGCCGGTGTCGCTGTTCTTCTGCACGAAGTTGAATAGGTCTCTCAGCACTGAGCTCTCATCTGCTTTGGCCTTATTCTTTGCCCCAAAGCCAAGCATTTCAGCTGTCCTGGCCAAGCATGACTCCCGATTAACAAAGGTTAGCTTGAACATTCCGCCCTGCATCGGGGTGATGGAGGCAATGGCCCTGCGCTCTGCTTCCGGAATCTCATCCCATGGCCGCAAGTCACCGACATCATTCAGTATTTTCGAGATATCGAAATCCGCGAGCTGCCAAAGCCGCTGCACAATTTCATCCTCGGTGATGTGGTTACGCTCTGCAGTTGCCTCGGCTTTCGCGGCCAGGTACAACTTCGCCTCTTCGCGTCTCAGTAAGCGCGAAGCGGCGGCAGCGGCGGCTTTCCCGGTGGCGCGATAATGCCGCGCATAAACAGTGCCTTGAGCCTCATCTGGGTGGGCGTACAGATCATCCAGAAAGAATATCTGCAGCGGCGTGAGCTTCTTGGCCTTTGTCTTCTTCGGCATAAGAAAAAAGGCCCGCGTCGCGGCGGGCCAGTCCTTGAATCACCATTTCGGGGGTGGGTATCTTCACAGGCAGCTGTGGAGCATGGCGATAACAGTAGTGAAAACGGCAGGGTTTGCCAACTATTTCAGTAACTTAACCGTGCACGGTATTAGGATATATGCCGCGTGCGATCAGTCTGACGCATTTCCTGGGGCAAAGGGGGGATTTTCCCCTGTTTCATTGCTGAGCGCCGTCGCGATTGCGGCAAGGTCATTCCTCGCAGCGACCAGGTGCAATTCTGCGAAGGGTTCTTTGATGGCTGTCATCTTCACAACATCCGACACGAAACGGCGCCACAGCGAGTCAAAACCACGGTGCGAGTCTGTATCTGGGTCGTGGTATGGCTTTCCAAGGCGACTGACGATCAGGTATGGATCCCGGTGCGTCGGGGCCATCGATCGCAGGATATTGACTGCTGACCGCATAAATCCATCCGGATCCCAGGGCACTATGTCGTCGCCAATCAAGATTCCCCCGGACTTGATATGGCCCGGGCCTAATGTCAGGAGCTCGCGGCGGGTTGCTCCGGTTATCAGCTTGAGCGCGACGTAGCACTTGCCGATCTGCAGGGTTCGGCGACGCCGGCGGTCGATATTCTCATCGATGCCCATGAACATAATCTCGCTGATCTCCCAGGGCTCAAGATATCTCCGGAGTATTGGGCGGTCCTTGCGTGGCGGCTCGAGTAGGGGATTTTCATCCACAAGGCCCCAGATAGCGGCCTGGCTCAGGCAGTTTGTAAGCACGTCGATGTCGTTGGCGGCGCTGGTGATGCCATTGCCGACGCCGCGCCACTGCCGGCGAGCAGATAAATCAAGATATTTGCTGGCATGATCGTGAGTAACGCTTTCCATGCGCACATGCCCGAAAACCGGGCGCAGACGCCGAAAGCTGGTGATGTATATCTCTGCCCTGGCCCGCGGCATGTTGGGTATCTCGGATACCAGCATCCGGTCGAACAGGTCTCCGATCGTCACGGTGTCCGCCGGGTAGGTCTCCGCTAATTTTCTGGCCCACTCGTCCCAGGCCTCATCCAGTGTACGGCCCAGCTTGTACTCCTGGCAGTCGTCCCACAGCAGCTCCAAGCCAGGCGGAACCCTATACCAATAGAAACCCCTGCGGTGGCGCCAACGCGCGGGCAGCTGGTCACTCATTGGGGGCTAGTTCGGGCGCGAAGTAATAGACTTCGGCGACCGCCTGCTGCTGCATGGAGCAGATCAGATCATTGCCCTTGTAGACGTGGTAGAGCCCAATCCCGTAGGTGCCGAAATTTTGCAGCTCGTAGTCGATCCTGGTTATCTCCTCGAATCCGACCTGGAACTGGACCGGATACTCACCCTCCCGGTGGGGCTCCAGGCCCACCAGGGTCTTGATCTTGGGCTTGTCAGGCATCTTCGTCGTCCTCCAGGAATACAACAGCATGGGCCATGCCGATAAAAACGAGCCAGGTGGCCAGCAGCCGAGTGCGCCATCCGTACTCGTTAAGCACGGTGTTCGACGCGATAATTGGTCCCTGACCATGACCAAGGTCTATATCCACTCCCTTGATAATCATTGGCCCGTCCTTCTCCCAGGTCAGCAAGCTGCCTTTTTTGTAGCTGGCGCGGTCAGGCATTGGGGTCCACCTCGATGTCCTTCAGGTCCAGGCGCTTGCCCTCGCGGGGGAACTCGACTACCCCGTCTCGCTTCCTGGCGATCAGGTCGTCGTTCAGCTCCTTGGCCAGGTCTGGCATGGAGGTGGTCAACAGGTGGTCGATCAGCGCCGCCTGGTACTCGATCATCGCCAGGAACGTGTCGCCCAGCAGCTCCGGGTGCTCCTCCTGGATCTTGTCGTAGATAGCGGTCCTGGCCTCCGGGCCTTGTGCATCGGTGAGCTGGCGCAGGTAATGCTCCACCTCGTCGTTCATGTCTTCATTCATTTTGCTTGGCCCTCTTAGGCATGATGGTTTTCACGATGGGGTAGCGCTCCCCCTTCTGGATGATGATCTGAAGGCCTTGGTATCGGTAGGCCTCGGTCTCGTTACCCGGGTCGGCGTCCATTGCCTCCTGGGCGATCCGCTCGATCCAGCTCAGGATCCCCTCTTCGTCGTCGAGCTTGGTGTTGTGCCAGATTTTCCGGCAGCGAATGCTGGCCCGGTCAATGGCGTGCCGGGATACCTCGATGTCCGGCAGCTTGGTCCCGCGGCGATCGAGCTCAGCCTGGGCAAAATGCCAGCCTTTCGCCGCCTCGTTGACCATCCAGCGCAGGTAGCTCGCGGGGATCCGCGTGTACAGCTCTCCCTTGTGCTTGCCGTGGCCGATCCTCAGGTGGTGGGTGTCGTGGGCTGGATTGCTCATTTCAATACATTCCCTGCGTAGCGGTCATGCAGCTTATTGGCCACCGCGCGCGACTCGTCGCTCATACGCGATATATGCACAACCTCGCCAGTGTGCGGGTTGGTTATCGTGTCATCGAATCGCTTCATCGCCTTATTGTTTCTGCGCTCCTCCCGGTCTGCCCAAACGCGGAACATTTTGGGGCTTATCCGAGCCCAAAACGGGGGGTTGCCGATGGTCTGGCAGACTTCCGGCCCCAGCTCGGTAATCATGTCGATGTGCTTACCTGGCAGGTAGATGGAGATATCCAGGTCGCGCCACTTGAAGTGTCTCTCGCCGCGCAGATGCGTCTTGACGTTCGATTGCTTGCCGCCTTTCAGGTGTCGATGATGGGCGGAAACCCAATGGATGATCTTCTTTCGCTTTCCGCTCGGCGTCAGCGCGGTCTGGCGGTCCTTAAACAGCTTCAGGGCCTCCTCCATTGTGAGCATGAAGTTTACCCGCCCTCGGCTGTCTGATGCCGACAGATACCAGCTCGATTCGATCTGCTGGAACGTGTTTATCATCATGGCGGCGACGGTTGGGGCGGTCCATTTTTCACTCTTTCGGTCGGCTGGCGACATGAACATGTTGTACCCGCTTTTGATCCACCGCACCGTCTTGTAGCCATTCCCTCTGCCGTGGCTTCGGCCTTTGCGCCTGGGGATATACAGGTAGTGCTCGGTCAAATACTCCATAACGTCGATCTTTCCTGTTTCCGGGCAGATCGAGACCATCGCCCGAAAGCTGTCCTCCTTGCTGTCGTGTTTCCAGTGGTAGACCTCCTGCAGCTCATAGGCGTGCCCTGGAGTCCTGAATCGGTACAACGGCGGGGGGAAGGTCAGCTTTCGCAGGATGAAAAAAACATGCTTTGCCGCGTTCTTCTCTGATCGGTCGGTACGAAGACCGACAAAGGCGAACGTCGGCAGGCCAAACTCAAGATTCACTCTTGGGTTCTTCTGCAGGCTATCGTTCCACACTTGTCCCTCGGCGGGGATCAATGGGCCAAGCAGGCGCATATCCGCCCACTCTTTGCGCTCGACGCACAGCGCGTCGTTCTCCTTCATCCTCGCTATTTGTGTATCGCTGGCCTTCGCAGCCAAGTGCGATAACGCGGCCTCGGCGTTCTGCACCACCTCGTCGACCGTCATAAACTCACGGTAGCCGTAAGCCAGGTCAATCCGGTTGATTTTCTTTTCCCGCCGCTTACCTCGGCGCTTGAGGGCTCCCTTCATCGCCCCCCAGGTTTTCGGGATCCGGTCGCGCCTCCCGTACAGGAATATTGCCACCGTCTCCTGGGCAGCTGTCATTACTGCGTTCATGCGTTTCTTCCTCTTGTTGTCAGGTGTAAAACTCAGGCCTGGTTAAATCTTGTTTTTTTGGGCGGGTTCAGGAATCTGGTTTGACCTCCAGGCCGCAGACGTCGCAGGTAAGCGGGTTCTCGACACACGCCGAGCAAGGCGGCGAGATGTGGCAAGCGCAATTCTCTGGCGTCTGGTACTCCAGGTGGCCGGCGCACTCCTCGATCGGGCAGGGGCAACCCTCCTGGTGGCCTCCACCGAAGTCCTCATCGGGCCAGCCGCAATCCTCGCAATAGACGTCTACGCCCTCCTGGGTGCCGTTGGTGTTCACCACTTTGATGCCCTGGCGGCTCTGGCACTGCGGGCAGACCTCCGGCACGTCAGACATTGATGAACCCCTCCCGGATCCAAAACAGCTGGGTGCGGACCATGCCCTCGAGGTGCATCAGCTTGAGCTCGTCGCGGGTGTAGTGGGTCTTGTGGTGGCCGTCGATGGCCTGGTGGCACTGGTAGCAGCAGAAGGCCCCGAGCAAGTCGGGGTGTTTCCGGCCCATTCCGGCCCCGCCCAGGTGGGCCAGGACGGTTGTGCCAACGCCGCCGCTACAGACGCCAGGGATCCGCACCAAGCACTCCTGGCCCTGGGCAGACTTGCGCAGCTTGCTCACAGTAGCCTCGCCAGGCCGCAGACGTAGATTGTTACCTGGTGGTCGGCGCCCTGCTCGTCGAACCGGACGTCCTGGCCTACCTCCTTGAAGGCCATGCAGTTAGTGCTTTCACACCACCGATCGGCGTCGAAGTTGGCCAGCTTCATAGGGCACAGCATTTCCTTGGCCTCCTTCTCAGTCACTCGCATGGCTCTTGCTCCTCCTCGGCCTCGTCCTCCAGGTATTCACAGTCGAACTCTACCTCGGGGCAGAAACGCGGGATAAAGGTAATCCGTCGCGTCATCTCCTCAACAGAGGAGGATACGTCGACGCTTTCTCCGGCTGAATCACAGCCAACCACGACCGCATTTCCAATCAGCGGGATCGGATACCCTGTGAACGAGAAAATATCGTTGCAGTACAGTGGTTGACGGTACATACCCATATCGTCCACATACATAATGTCGCCACCGCCATCCATGTCGCGGCTTGAGCGCACCGTGTTGAAAAGATCGCAATCAATACGCCGACAAATATCTGCGGCTCCACCGTCGCCAGCATCCTCCAGGTCGATTTCGGTTATCGACCTGGCTCGCGGTTCAATAAATAGCGCTTTCATCGTCATTTCTCCCCGGTCTCTAACTCGTGAAGGGCGCGGACATCAGCGCGCAGCTCACCCCAATACCAGCAAAATCCGCGCTCCAGGAGGGCCTGAGCAAGGTCTCCGCAGGCCTCGCAAACCTCCCGGATGTCGCGCACAAACTCATCACCATTTTCATCAACGCCCCAGGTCCACGCGCGGTAGTGCGGCTGGCCTTTGTGAATCAGTTTCCTGCACTCTGGACAGATTAAGGTGCCATTGCAGGGTGTCGTATCGTCCGGGAGCTCGACATAAAGCTCTCCTTCGCATCCGCATGCCAGCGTCATACGACCCTCCCAAGCAACCCGATAGCGCCAATCAACACCAGCGCCAAGACTGACGGCTCCGGTATCTTGCCGGCCGGAAGATCATCAGGCTGGCTGCTACGCCCACCGCCAGAACCTCCAGGGGCGCCAGACACGAAAGGGGCAAATGGGAAATACCTCTCGGTGATGCCGGGCTGACAACACGAACCACTGGCGGAATCCGCCAGTGCCTCGCCTGGGGTTGGCAATGTGGGTGTTTTTTTGCCCACATTGCCAACCTTCTCTCCCGGCACTACGCACCACTGCTGTTGGCAGCAACAGCCGTTGTTGATCGAGATCACCGTTGGCCCGCGAAACGCCAGAGCTAGGAACCCGACGACCAGGCCGCCGATACAGGCCCCGATGATGGCGTATTGCCAGCGCCGTGATCGCGGCTGCTTATTGCGCTCTTCCATTTCATGCTCTCCTATAAGGTGTTTTGTTGGGTAATCCCGCCGAACAGGGCGGCGAAAGTCGATCTCAGGTCTGCCATCTGCTGATTGCGCCCCGCGCGGACACCGCGCATGTAGAGGCCATTGGCGAAGATGACGGCCTGGCTGATATGGTCGTCTGTCCAATCCGCCGGCAGCGTACCCAAACTATCGCCGTCTGCGTCGTACAGCCGAGCGTGAAATCCCTCGCGCCGGATAACTAAATCCTCAATGTGGACCAGCCCTTCATACGGTGGAAAGTTAGGCATAATCACCACCCTCTTTTCTGGCCTCGATTTGCTCGCGGTAGAATCGCAGCACAACGGCACACAACCAATCGCCGACCGAAAACGCGCCCCGGATCCCCTTGATGCGCGTGATCTTCTGCGGATCCCGGGGGCGGTTATCCTTGTCGACGGCCCTGCAGATGACAATCATTACGGCGCCACCACTTTTCGGTTCCTTGAACTGATAGCCGTTTGCGACCAGGTATTCGCGGAAAGCCGGAAGGTGAGCCCGCTTGATAGTGAAACCCACCTCAGCCATTGGATCCTCCTATGCACTCTAGGCCGCGAGCGATCGCGTATCTAACCAAAGCCTGCATGACGTCAGGCTCCAGGGCGATGCGGTTGCTGGGATCGTCTGGCAGGCCATTTCGGGTTTCCAGAATGATGTGGTACCCGTCGTATTCCACATAAACGGAATCGCCAAGGTAGTCGACGTCTGACGGCGCATCAGTCATTGCCACATACCCCGCCATCATCAACCGTTGAGCCATTCACGCTCCGAACGACTGCAGGGAGAATCTGGCGCAGATTATGCTGCCAGCGAACCGCCCACGGCTTGATGTCCTTTTCATTGGCAACCAAATCGGTCAGCTCGCGCAGACCCTGGACTGCCGCCCCATGGCTAACCCAGCTGTTCTCCAAATGGTCGATGCGGGCAGCCATTGCGCGGACGGTTGCGCTCAACTTCCCAACCGCAGCAGTCTGCTCCAGCGCCATTTCTTTGAACTCGTTGAGGCTTTCCAGCGCCTCATCCTTATTGGCTCTTGGGTGGATAACAGCAAGCTGTGGCAAGCCATCCGACGTGCATAGGTTGCGGACATTCGGCTCAGTAACACCAAATGGAAGCTGCGCGTTGGCGATCCCCGCAGCTGTAGCAAACCCTTTTCCCCGCACCTCCTCAATATTTTCAATAAGCCACAAGGTAAGCCGCGCCACCTCTCCGGCAGTCAATCGATTCACCGTCACTCTATTATCGGTAGACATTGTTGTAGTCCTCTCTCGTTGCTTCTTCGCATTTCCAGCAGATATCGCTGAACTGTCTTGTGTGCTCTGCATGGCAATACAGGCACTTTTTCTCAATCGGTAAGCGCGGTGAAGTCCGGCTCTGATTCAGGTAATCCTGTATTTCCTTGTCGTTTGCCTTTTTGGCCATCCTTGTGATCCTCGTAGTCTTCGCGTTTCAGTAGAACCAGGCCATCTGCACGCCGATGGGGTCGAAACCCCCTGGCAGTAAGCCAGCGTATCTGTGCGCCAGCGCGCTCGCGGCCAGTAAACTCCCGCAGCTCGTCCTGGGTAAGGTAGAAGGTCACACCCGGCGCTCGACCAACCCGTAGCGGGACAGCATTTCCTGTTCTGATCGCTTCTCAGGATCATCATCTTCATCGGCCGATAGTTGGGTCTTTGGGCCGCGCAACATGATCTCGTGACGCAACAGCTTTACCTCTTTAGGGGCCGTAAAGCCGAGGCGAACCTGCTCCTTGGTGACCTGCAGCACGGCCACATTGACAGGCCCAACCACCACGTCCTGTTCGAGCTGCACGGTCACAGTTACGGGAATTCCGCCCCAATGGTCGATGAAATCCTGATCTGCTCCGGAATGCAGAGAAATAGCTGACCGCTCCGGGGCGGTGATTTGCAGGCGTACCGAAAACCGCGATATTCCGACCACGGTAATCATCATGTCATCGCCCATTAGAACGCTCTCTCGGACTCTCCTCGTCAGTATCAACATTACTTTTCCCCATCTAAGTCAAAGCCACCCTGAGCCCAATACGGCGGCGGCTCTGAACCGGTCTGCAGTGGCGCCATTGCTGGCAAATCGTCGAGCGCCCCAGGTGGTGGCGGGTCATCTACCGGGATCTTGCTTTTCGGCTCCATGGTCGCCGGCGGCTTCTCCTTGCCCTTCTTTTTGGTCTCGGGATTTATCTTGGCCTCCCGGTCAATCGTCTTGCCGTCCATCGGCTTGTCACCAGGAACACCCTGGTCGGCCGTGACCGGCTGCAGCTTGGGCTTGGTTGCCTGCAAAATGTCGTCCAGGTCGCTGCCTTTCTGGTGCTCGATATGTTTCCTATCCTTGGTTTCACCAAGTGTCGGTTTCTCTTCCTTGGCGTCAAAGTCGTGATCGAGCTCAACGATCGAATCAGCCACCTCGTCGTCGAATGGCATGTTTCCGACCTCTTCCGGAAACGCCCGGCGCAACGCCAAGGCCTCCGCCGCCTTTATCAGCATGCTGCGCGGGCGCTTCCGCCACATGCTGTTAAGCTGGCCGCTGTTCAGGATATTGGCCGACTCCATGAAGAAGGCCTCGCCAGTGAAGCTGGCTTTAATGACCTCGTGACCAACTACAATTGCCCGCTGCACCTCGACGATCGCGAACTCAGGAACCTGCTGGCCATTAAAATCGAACTCCTTGCCAAGCACGGCGCGGGTCTGACCGATGTACTGCCCGGTGCGGTGGGCGGTCAAGCGAGCCTCATACACACCCGGGAGGATCTGGGCGCGATCGCGCCATTTCTCGTAGCCCTCGATGGTGGTGTATTTCTCTTTGAAGGAGACGATCTCGACCGGTTTTTTGAGCGGGTCCAGTTTCCGCTCCTTGCAGTAGGCCAGGTAGATCAACAGCGTATTGACGTCATGGCCCGGGAACATGTTGCGGCTTAGGTAGTTCCAGGCTTCGTCACTACAGCCCAGCTTGTTGAGTCGCGCGCGCAAAGACTCGCGCTCTTTGGCTTCAGTGTTCATAACGTGATTTCCTCCGCAGTGAATTCCTCGACATCGATAGAGTTGATGTCCAGGCCCCGCTCTGCGGCGAACTCGGCTTTGCGCTTTAGCCAGCCGGGCATAGCAAGGCCCCAGGGCTCGGGGTCGTAGGCGGGCCACTCGTTCTTATCGAGGGCATTGGCCAGCAGACGCACGCCACGGCGGTACTCGTTGTAGCCGTGCTCCAGCAGCTCGGGCTCGCAATAGCAGGCACTCACGGCCCAGGGGTTTTCCTTCTCCTGGGCGATAAACCAGAAGTTGTCGCCCAGGTCGTCGTCGGCAGCGTGGCGGATCCCGTCCAGGTACATCGCCGACTGAACGTGGTACTGGAAGTCAATCGCGAGGCGCTGAAACTTCCATTGTGCGGCGCTGATTGTCGATTTCAGGTCTGCAGCCAGAACCTTCGGTCTGTATCGGTCGGCGCGACACTTGAGCAGCAGGCCCGTCTCCTTGTCCTCCCAGAAGAATGAGACCTCAGACTCGCCGCCGGCCAGGATCTCGGTTGCGGGCTTGTGGTCGCGGATCGCCTTGCCCATGCCCAGCAGCGCCTTGCCCTGCTTGGCGTTGAGAATCGTGCGCTTGCCGGCGGTGACGTAGAACGCCTCCATGACCAGCGGCCAAATCCGATTAGGATCCATCCCGCCCTCGTCGCGCAGGCGCCTGGCCAGCTCGATCTTGGTGCCGCCCACCTTCAGCTCCAGCGCCTTGCAGTGCGCTTTGAGATTGTTCACGCCGTCGATGGCGCCCTCGGTGTCGGCCATGTCCGGCTCGATAATGAATCGCTCCTTGAAGTTTTCAGGCTCCAGAACGAGCGTGTGGTATGCGTGACCCATGTCGAGGTTCGCGTTCTCCTTTTCCTCGCGCTCGGGGTCGACATGCTTGGCGTAGGCGTGCGCCAGGGTTTGCTTACAGATTGTCTTGATGGTCGAGGATCCCCAGGCTCCCAGCTCGCGGGCGTGGTAGTGGTCCTCTGGCATGTTGCGGTAAACACCAGGCGCCGGCGGCGCTGGCTTGACGTGGTCATTCATCATGCTCTCCCTGTTTGTCGTTTTTGAGAAGGCAATCTCTTGCCGTAGCTGGGATAGTAGTTTGGGTGTACCCATATTGTCTACCCTTCCGGAAGATTATTTTTTTTGCGCATCCCTATCGGCTGGTCTATTGTGTGCGCATAACTAACAGGTATTGCGTAGGCATAGAGGAACTAAAATATGAGCGGTCGACCGCAGTCACTTTCGACAGAGACGCTGAACCAGGTTGTAAGCAGCCTGCAAGACAGATTCCGAAGACACCTCGGGAGATACCCGAAAATCGCTGAAATCGGCGATATCCCGATCCAGACAATTTACAAGCTCACGCATAACCCACCGGAAACCTTCAACTGGAAGTTCGACACGCTGCGCAATTTGGAGCGTGGCCTAGACGCTTACGAGCGGCATATTGTCGAGGAGTTGACCAGTGGCGCGAATTCGAACCATTAAGCCGGAATTCTGGCAGGACGAAGACCTGGCAGGCACTTCCTACGAGGCTCGGCTGATGGCCATCGCACTGCTGAATCATGCCGATGACGAGGGTTATTTCAGGGCGCATCCGTCCCTGGTAAAAGCCGCGTGCTTTGCGTTCGACGATGATTCGTCGATCGTTCGACGAACAATCGACGAGCTCTCGAACATAGGGTATTTGGAGCTGTTTTTAGGGCTCGACGGTAAGCGGTACGGTCGTATTTCTGGATTCTCAAAACATCAGAGAGTTGACCGCAAAAAGGAAAGCACAATCAAGGGCTTATATGACTCGTCGAGCCCTCGACGATCAATCGACGATCAATCGACGCTGGAAGGGAAGGGAAAGGAAGTAAAAGAAAAGACTACTAACGTAGTCCAAAAGAAAAAACCGAAAACCGGCAAAACTCTGGTGCCTGCAGATTGGGTGCCAGACGAAAAGCTGTCGGACTGGTTCCACGATCAGCAGTTCGATTTCACACTGGCGAGCATGGTTGAGAGCTACATTGACGGGTGCCACTCGAAGCGCCTGATGTACGTCGACCACTGTGCCGCCTTCCGCAACTGGAGCAAAATGCGCCATGAGAGACAAGCCAAAGGTGGCGGGGGAGCTGGCGAAAGCCGTGCGAAACGCCATCACGACAAACTCCGGGAGATTGCCGAAAGAAGCATCGCCGAGGAGCGGGCTCGCGAGACGAGCGGAGGGGGCGCTACCTGAGCACTGGATCGCGGCCCTGTTCGCCAGGTTCCAGGCCAGATGGATGCACAAGTGGACGTCTGGAATTGACGGGATCGAGGCCGTCGCGGTGCGTGAGTGGAGCAATGAGCTCGCCGGCCTTTCGCCTGCTCAGATCGAGCGCGGCCTGAGCGCCTGGGACGAGGACTGGCCACCAAGCGCTCCAGAGTTCAAACATTGCTGCCTGGGCGGGCAACCGCTGCATCGAACCGGAGCTCACAAGTTATTCCCCAAGGCCCTCCCAAAGCCCAAGGCCAAGGCCTCGATCGTCGAGGGGGAGCTGGACAAGATGCGCCGGCGGCAGAAGATGACGCCGGAGCAGATCGACCAAGAACGCGCAAAACTGATGGAGAGACCATGAAACCTAAAAAACACCGCGGCCTCGTTGCAATCAACCAGGAGCAGGACGCAATCCGTGAATCACTGAGCCGCCTTGAAACCGTGCACCGGGAAGACAGGTTCATCGACAACGCCGCTTACGAGCGGTCGGCGCATAGCATTGCCTACCTGCAAAATCGCCTCCTCGAGCTCACCCTGGAAAAGCATTCCAGGTTCAACACCAAGGATCCGGTGGCCGAGAAGGCGCTGGACGCTTTATGGGTCGCATCTGAGGCTGGCCGGAAAATCACAGCGGCGCCAAGCCAATGAGCAACACCATCAAGCCCTGTGAATGAGTCCTTAATCGGGTCCGGTTGTCCATGTAAGGGCGCAGAGCAGGCGATCTCTGAAAATAAGGGGGACTATGTGTGGCGGGGTATAAATAAGTGACTGAGCTCGTTTTAGAGGTTCCAGACGCGCACCCCCTGTTGAACGTCTGGCAGCGCAAACACTGGCGCGCGAAAAAGGCCTACATCGAGGGGCTGTCTTGGCTTGTATCCATGTCTTTGAGGGAGAGCGGGTGGAAACGCTGGCAAACGGCGCCAATCGCTCGATGCTGCGTACTCATCGAGCGGCATGAGAAGCGGCCGCCGGCGCCAGATTGGGATGGACTGATATCCAAGGCGCTCCTGGATTGCCTGGTCGTGCGGTCAAAGCGCAACCCGAATGGCCTGGGGGTCATCGAGGATGATAACCCGACATGTATCGAGGCCTATGCGATGTTCCCGGGCCTCCATACCAAGCCGCGCATGATCGTGCGGATATTCACTGGCGAGGACCGGATAAACCGATTCCTGGCTGCATACGAGACCAAAATCCGAGGGGGATAGGGTGGTAGAAAAGCATTTGCTGAAATTGAGTGGCAACGGGCCGCACCAAAAACCGGGGTCGAGCGCGGTCACGGTAGAGGACGTCCATGTGGCCGTGGCCTTCATCCAGGATAAATGCGTTGTGGCCCTGCTGCGCGCCCTGTACGGCGGCGACGAATCGGGTCTGGCCATCATCCATCACACCCTTGCCACAAAGTTTTCTCACATACGGCGATGGAGGAAGGGAACCAGGGAAAGGCTTGCCAAGTTGGCCGTCGACGAGTTTTTGTATCCCATCACCTGCGGCCAGTGCGGAGGCGCCGGCAAGCTGCTGGCCAGGCGAGACGGCGAGGGTGTTCTGGAGATTCCTTGCGAGCTCTGCGAGGGTAAGGGATTTCGTCGATGGTCAAACAGGCGCCGGGCAAAGTGTTTGGGGATCAGTCATCAGTCTTGGGGTGAGCTGTACTCAAACATCTACGACGACTACCTCATCCAGCTCACGAACTGGAAGTCAGAAGGCCAGCGCGCAGTGCACAAGAGCCTACACCGGAGCACGCTGCTATGACGGAAACGCGATACACGCCGAATCCTGACCCAAACTGCCCAAAATGCGGCCTGCATGCGCGTATCGACTGGACTCGTCTCGGGCGGTGGATCTGCGTTACCTGTGGGCATGTGTTCATGCAGGACGATGGCAGCGAGCTCGTCGACGAAGAACCAATCGACAAGTGGGGTGACGCATGAGGGAGATTTTAATAATTGGGCGCCTGGGAGCCAATGAACTGTGGGGTGAATACATCACGCGCCTGGAAATGGTGAACGATGAGACGGTCAGCCGGCTTGAGCATTTGATGCGGGTCGAGCGCCTACAATCCTGGCTTGCCGGGGTAAGTCAGGCGTCAGGAATCACATTCAACGGAGATCTGCACTATGCCCAGAGCAGCGACCCTAAAAAGCGGGCGATCTGGGAATCCAGGCCGCTGTGCTGCGGGGTGATTCTGGATTGGGGAATCAATAGTGAAGTCGAGGAGCTGGTCGTCAATAACGAGATTGGGAAGTTTAACCGGGACGATTTTGGAAAGATGACAAACAACGAGAGTTGATCCGAATAAATATAAATAGGGGCACAGCATGAAAAACCGAAAGTTAGTAGATATTTTGAATGAGCGCATCGCTGATCTTGAGGCAGAACTTGCCATGCGCGCTAAGCAGCTCGGTGTCGCCTGCGAAAAGCATGATCTAACCCATGCACTTGCTTGCGGACGGTGCTTGCACGAGGTTGCCGCCGAGAACGAGCAATTGCGCAAGGATATAGCGCGCCGTGATGCTCAAATCGAAACCTTGTCGCGGTGGCTTGCAGAGTATCAGGCAGAGGTAGCCGCACTGCGCGGCGAGGGGGAGTGATGAGCACAAACGACTATTTGAAATTTGATGGGAGATTCTCGGAGCCGCCGTATGACGACGACAAAGATAAGCGCATCGCTGAACTTGAGAATGAAGCAGAGAACTGCAAAAACTATTGCTTGAAACTCTCCAAAACCGTCACCGAACAAACAGCAGAGAACGAGTGGCTTCAAGCACAGATTGATGAATCAATCGTGCGAGGTCAGAAGCAACGGGCAGAGATCGAGCGGCTAAAGAAAGGTGAAAAAGCCGCAGATAAGGAAATCGAACGGCTACGTCTAGTTCTGGATGCCGCATCTTGCATTAAGCACTGGCACGACTCTGGAGAAGACGGAATGGTTGTTAGTGCGGAACATGTGAGGAAACTATGGTCTGCGCTCAACGCCGCTATTGGAGACACCAATGAACCATGAAAACACGTGGGTAAGTGTCAACGACAAAGAGAAGATGGAACAGCTTACTCCTGGTGTATGGGTCTATTGCCGTTTAATTGATGGTCACAGATGCTTAAGCACTATCTCGCCTGATGGGAATTGGCTTAAGACTCGATCAAATGTGACCCATTGGATGTACCCAGAAGACCCAACACCTTATGAGATAATCGACGCCGCTATGGGAGACACCAATGGCTAATGATATGTATGCGCTTCCTGATAGGTCTTTAACCTCTGATCCGGCAATTGCTGCCGAGCAGTGGGCGAAAGCGTTTTACCAAGCAAAAGACGCCATCAACAGGATGATCGAGTTTGAGTCGTGGCAGTAATAGAACTGAAGAGCATCGTGAAATGATATTTGAACAAGTTATAGCATTTTTTCTGATGACAATAGTGGTTGCCAATTTTTTCACCGGGTGGCGTCTAGTACGGGCAGTTTTATGGCTGGCATTGTGGCAAGTGCTTACTCCAATCAGACCTTGGTATATAGACATCCCTCTGTTATTTCTATGCTTTGCAGGAACAGAAATAGCTTTTCACTACCTGAGAATCTTACTTTTTAGAAAGGCGCAAAAGGTATGACAGATAACCAGAAGATCGCGGAGCTTGAGGCGGCATTAGAAAAGTCTTTAACGGATTGCCAAAATTGCATTGCTGAGCAAGACAAGCGAATAGCTGAGTTACAGGAAGTGAACGAACAGCTTCTGAAAGCAATTATTGGTCTTCGTGAAGATGGTAGCTGGATTTCAGGCATATGGGTTCCGTCAGATTCAGCATATGAAGCAGCAGACGCAGCAATCGACGCAGCTATGGAGGGAGAGGAATGAGCGGAGAGACAATGGAAAAGTGGTTAGCTGATGCAAACCAGCGCATAGCTAAGCTTGAGAATGAATTGGCTACGTACACCTCGGCTGAAGCAAACGATCCGAAAACATGGCCGACTGTACTAAAGCAGATGAAACTCATTGGCGAGCTTGAGGCCTACATCGCAGAAAAGAGCGTACCGCTCGACTGGTATGAGAAGGCGCAGGCAGAGAACGAGCGCCTGCGAAATAAGTTTACCAATGCAGTGACTCGCATGGATCGAGCGAGACACATACTGACAGATGGAAAACCGACCCCAGGGAATAACTGGGGGATGCTTGATACTTCAGACTTGGTTGATTAAAAGAGGGCGGCAGGAGAAGAAGGGCGGATCGAATTTGAATCGCGGCAATGAAAGTCCTGGATCTTTTCAGCGTACTAGAGAGCAACCATGGGCAGATAATCAAATCACCATTGCGCAACTGAGGATGATAACTGTCGAGGCACTCCGAGAAGCTACGGGTTGCCCTGACATTATTGGTCGCGATGGCTGTTCGCTGGTCGATAAGATTGAACAGCTAGCGCGGAAACTATGACTGCATAATGGGGATGACTAAAGAAGAATGTTTAAGCAGATACCGTGCCAACACAGACAGGAGCCGCTATGGAGAGGGAAAGATTGAACACGCTGGAGTAGTGGGATAGGATTGCCAGGTCGATAGCTCCGGCAAGTTTTCGACTTTCATGCGTACCCTCTCTCCTAGTGCAATTAGGCCCCGACCCCCCAGCCGGGGTATTTTTTTGCGCGTGATGAGGGTGATTGTTGCATCAGCACATCATGTGCTGGTCGGCTCACCATCCCGGCTCCACCAGGATTTTCCGGGCTCTGGCTCGATCCGGTCGTAGGGAATGGGCGGCCCTTCATGCTTCTGTTTCAAATTGGTTGAGACCTCTTCACTGGCCACGCCAAATCTGGCCTCATCCTGGTCGCATAATGCTTCCCAGCTGACCGGATCCTTCTTGGCGCGCTCCAGAGCCTCCTCGTACTCATCCTTGGCGTACTCCCAGCGTTTCGCCATTGCGCGGATGCGGGTCTGCAAAGTCCGCCGCCGGCAGATATCGGCGGCACTCTCTTGCTTAGCCATGCTTTTTCCTCGTCACCGGCGCCTGGCCTGGCTTGCGCAGGGAGTTGTAGATTTTTGCTGCCTTGGTCTTGCAGGCCGCGGTTTTCCCGCCCTTGGCGATGCAATTATCCCGAATCTTCTCGTACTTCTTTGGCATCAAAAAAACGTCGGCTTGGCGACGGAGCGAACCGCCGACATGAATCCTTTTTGAAGATCCGTTCTGGCAATGGCCAGCCAACGCTGGTCGACGCTGGGATTGTTCGCCAGGTCGTCGATCATGCCGCCGACCAGTTTGGCAGTGTTCTTGACCTGGTTCATGGTGCCGATCTCGTCCTCGTCGAGCTCGCGGTAGCCCTCGATCTTGCGGTGCTGGTTGTCCATGCGCTTGCCCTCTTGTTATTGCAAATTGGGATGGACCTTTGATTGTAGCGCGTATTGCCGAAGATCTTCGACTCTGCGCTTTATGCGCTCATTCCAGTCCGCTACCAGCTCTTTACGGTCCTCCATGGTCAGGTTTTTATCCCTGGCCTGCTTGTTGCGGCGCTGGATCATTTCCGTGATCTCGAACCTTGCCCGCTTGATATTCAGCGTTCTGGAGTGGACTGGATCCACTGCGTAGGTGTTCACGCCGAACAGCCGCAGCGCCGCCTGGGGAACCGTGCTCTTGGGCTGGCCATAGCGGTCAACCGTGTTGTTGAGAGCCCGGTACATGTGCCCGGCAACGCCATACTCGGTAAGCCAGGTCGGGGCCGACAGCTTGTACAGGTAGTTCATCAGATCCGCGGCCTGCTTGGCCGGGTCGTCGTACTTATTGACGATCTCGCGGCCAGTGAACGGGTCGACGTTGGTCTTTACGGCGGCGATCATATCGGGAATGGGGCCGCCCAGGACGCCGGTCGATTTCACTGCATCGCCAATCTCGCCCCTGCCGACTTGCTTGGCCATTTCACTCCACATAGTCCAGGGGAGGAAGTATCCGAAGTCAGCAGCAAACCACCGGCCGCCAGAGTCCTTCCATGGCAAGAAGTAAGCATGGCCTCGATCCTGCAGCCATTTCGGAAGCGCCAGGCGCAGGGCCTCCACGTCGTCGTCGTCGACGTCTGCGGCCTGCTCCAACAATGCGGACATCGCGTAAGGTATGGCAAGATATGGGGCGAAGCGCCAAGGCGCCGTGACCATAGTCTCCAACAACCTCGGGGCGACTTTCATGTAAAACGTCAAGAACGGCACGCCCACCGGTGCGTTGCGCAGGTAGCGCATCGATGGCGTGACCAGGGAATAGTCGAAAAGCCATTTCTGGGCCTGCAATGCAGCGTCCGCAGGATCCGCGCCCTTCTCCAGCTCGTCGATGATCTTGGCGGTCTTGAATATCTGCTCCGAGAATTGGTACGCATCGCTGGCGACGTCCATGATTTTCGACCACAGCAGCTTGAGCTGGACCCATGTGTATTGGCCCTTGGTCTTGGCCTCGAGTTCGAGCATATCCCGCTCCATGCGGAATAACTCTTGGGCGGCGAAGGTCGATTCGGTGACGCCGTACTTCTTTGCCACATAAAAGCCCTTCCACTCGCTCTTTGGCTTGCCCTGGCCGGCGGCGATAATCTGGCGGATCGCCTGGATCACACGCTTTGGTACCCGGTGGAAAGGCACGCCAGACAAGTGCAGCAGCACCCCGTTGGACACGAAGTTTCGCACCTGGGCCGGCGGGTTGGCGGCGACCTTCATCCATTTCCACAGCTGCGTAAACTTGGTCGCATAGCCACCGGTGCCAAGGATCTGCTCGGCAATTGACTGGTCGCCGGATACCACGTTCATCGAACCAACAATGTCGTCGTGGATCTCCTTGCGCACCACCAGGCCGCGCATGACGCCAAAGCGGGGTTTGTTGGGGATCTGCTTGAAGCCATCCGGAACGCTGGTCAGCTGCTCGTCGGAAAGCGCATCCGCGACTGCCTGTTTCATGCCCTGCATGATCTCGGTGGCCTTGCCCTGGTCCTCGACTGGCATGTGGGGTATCTGGGCGTCGAGCCGCTTGGCCTCATTTGCAAGCCAGAAAGGTGTCACTTTGCGGGTATGCGTCTCGCCCTCGCGATCGGTCCAGCTCCACTCCATGATGGATTGCTGCAGGATCCAATCGGGGTTGTTGGCGATATCGGCAAGCCAATCCAGGATGGCCATATCGCGCTCCTGCTGGCCGTAGCCCCTCGAGGCCAGAAACGCCGGGTCGCGGATTTCCCCCAGAATCAGCTTGCGGATCTCCTCGGGGATATCCTTGCGCTGCTTAAGGTACCCCATGTCGCTTGGCATCTTGCCGGTGCTCATGCGGACAATATCCTGGTCCCTCAGTAGGTGCATGAGGTACAAGCGCGGCAGGTAGCTTCCCTTGTTCTGCTCGTAGACCTCCTCGGACAGTAGGCCTCTATCAACCAGGCGCCGGCCTGTATTCATCATCTGCAGCTTGGCCTGGACCGCAGCCTTTCGGGCGGCTTTGTTCTCGATGATCTCTGGCGAAACCTCCGCATTGGTCAGGTACTCAAACACCTTTGGCGCTTCTTCGCCGGCAATAGCCAGGGCTGCGTGCAGCTCCTTGGCGCGATCGCTGATGCTGGCGATCTGGCCCAGGGTTTTGTAGCGGCGCTTCAGGTAGTCCTCGCGGCCTGGCAGGGTGCCGATCGAGCCGAACGAATCCAGCTTTTCGTGCATCTTGCTCATTACCTTGGACATTTGGTTGACCTTGGCGCGCGTGCCCAGGTCGGAGGATTGCTTCTTGAACCTGATATCTTGGTTCGAGGAATCGAAGGTGCCGCGGTTGCTGGTCGATTTGATCTGCTCTGGCTTGAACGCGATTACCTCCTCGATGCGATCGCGCCAGTCTGGCCTATCGCTGTCGCTTGCGACAATCACTACGCCGTCATGTCCCTGGGCTTTAGCCTGACCAACCAGGAACGGGTCGGTGATTCCTTCATACTGATAAATCAACGGATTTTTGATGCTCAGGTAGACCGGGTAGACATAGCCGCGCTGCGCCTTCCTGAGCTGGTCGCGGTGGTCTTGCCATTTCTGCGAAAACTTCTTCAGCTCTCTGTATTTGGGGCTGTCATAACCAAGGTCGATAGCCTCCATCATTGGCGAAGTGCCGAGCTCCTTTGCCTTCTTCTCGTAGGCCTCATACAGTTTGTCGCCAACAGGGTCCGTATTGATTGCTGCATCGTTGGCGTAGCCCTCAGCCATCCAGCTTGAGGGTGTAAAGTGGACGCCTGGCCCCCAATCGACATTTTGTACATCGCCGGCGCGGTTGGTATCGAATACCCGAATGTCGCCGCGCGCTGTGCCGTGGTACATGACGATCGGCTTGCTATCCTTGTCGGCAATCTTGCTGCCCTCGAACCAGGCCTTAAACGCTTCAGTCTCGGTGACATCAGCGGGGCCGTAGTTGTTGGTGGCGGTCTTCTGGAACATCGGGAAGCCGTGCTTGCGGGCGGTCTCGTTCATCGAGTCGGTGATCTCCATCGTCCAGACTTCGACCGTCTCGTTCTCGTAGTACGGGGCGCCGCCCTGCACCTGGATACTGCCAGGCTTCACCTGGGCGCCGAACTTCTTGGCGAACTTCTTGGCGTAGTTCACCAGCATCCGGTCGTAGAACATCATCATGCCGTGCCCGCCCACCTTCAGGTTTTCGCCCTCGATGGTCATCACATCATAGCCGGCGTCGATCGTGTTGATCCGGTTCGTAAAGGTCATGCCAGGCGGGTTCCCTTTGCGGTTCTCCTGGGTCAGGCGGGCCTGGGCGTCGATGAGCCTGGAATAGTTGCCCATGTTCTGCTCGTTGCCGTCCTGGTCGACCGAAATCACCTGGTATTCCTTTGCCCGCTCGAAGCCTTCGCGAGCGGCGTACTTCTTGGCTATCTCGGCGCCGACATACTCCTCCAGCTTCGCCTCCTCGATGCTCTCCTCCTTCACCACGCTGCCCTCGTTCCAGGCCTGGATCTCAACCATGCCGGCCTGGTCCGGGATCAGCATGATCTTGTCGGCCACGCGTGACAGGCTGTAACGCTCTGCCTGCTGCTCGCCGGTTGTCCAGGCAACCAGCTGGGTGCCGTTCCTTGCGGCCTCCCAGACTGCCCAGCGGAACGCGGCCTCGTGCCAGGTCTTTTTCAGCGGCGCATCTGGCACGCCCTTATTCATGGCGCGCTCTCGACCGCTTACCTCTTGGACCTTGAGCTTAAAGTCGACCACTTGCTTAGTCAGATCCAGCAGCTCGTCGCGGATTGGGTCCAGCCTGCCCAGGAATGGCGCCATCGCAGGGTAGTCATCCGCGACCCTGTTAATCTCCTCAGCCATCGACCGCGTAATTTCTCCCGCCGGCTTGGCTACACCGCCGGCGTTCTGCGACTGGCGGAAGCGGTGCCACTTGTCGTAGATGCCGAATATCTTGGTGCCAAGCACATTGTTGAGGCGGTGCTTGTCATTGACCGCATAGATTTCCTCCATGATGTCGTTCGCCAGGTCGGCCTGCTGCGCGGCCTCACCCTCCAGGGCCTCGACCTCCTTCTGGAAAGCGGCCTTGGCCTTGGCCAGCTTTTCCAGCTGGGCAGTGTCGGCTACCTTCTCGTAACCATGCTTGCGGCCTTCCTGGTGCCAGTCGGATTGGATCTCCTCGATCAATGTGGTTGATCGGCTGCTGCCGTCCAGGCGATCGGTCAGGCGAACGTGCATCATCACGTCCTCATCGCCCCAATGCCCGCCGCTGAAGTGCTTGGTCCGGGTCGCGGGCATGTTCTGCAGCTGCAGCAGGATCTCCCGGTAGTTGGACTTCTCGGCACCTGGCAGGGCGTAGTCCTTGTACTCAGCCTCGCGCAGCTGGTCGTTGGTGACGTCGGCGGGGATCGATGGTTTGCCGGTCTGCTGCAGCTTCTCTTGGGCTGCTTCCTTGGTCTCCCGGACAGTGATATCGCGCAGCTCCTCGATCAGGTCTTCGCGGTCGCTGTTGCTGCCCTCAAGGCCTCCCACACTGTTAAGGGCCTCCCAGCCATCGCCCTCGCCTCCGCTCTGCAGGGTGTACTCGTTGGATACCAGGGTCTCGCCCGCGTAGTTGCCGTCGATCGTGATCGACTGCTCGTATTCGGGGAATTCGTAGTATTGTGCATTGGCATAGTTCATCGCCAACGGCATCAGATCCTCGTCGGTCGGCTCGTAGTCCTCGGGGTACTCGAATAGCTCGGGATCGTCGCCGATCTCCATGTCGTTCTCTCTCAGCCATTCACGCACCAGATCGTCGCGGTTGTCGGCCAGGTAGTCCTCTGCGTTGGACTCCAGGAACTCGTCGGACGGGTCGACCTCCCTGACGTCGCCTTCCTGCGTGTCGGTCTCAACGTCGTACTCGTCGAATTCCTCCTGGATGACGCCGTACAGCGGGCGGATCTCTGGGGCCTGGGCGTAGGCGATCGCACTGAGCTCGTCGCGGGCGACAGACTGATTGGACCGCTCGGCCAGGTACTCGTCGACGCCGGTCCATGCCAGCTCGGCCTCTTTCACGCCGCGCTTGCGCAGCATCCCCAGCCATTGCTGGCCGGTGGCCTTCGCCTGGGGGGTGTCCTCGATGGCACGCGCCAGGTAGGAATACAGGGCGGTGGTCGACTGGCGCTCCTGGCTGAAGCGACCGGGGCCGCTCCTGGTCGGGGTCGTGCGGCGGGCCTTCCCGGTGCGGATCCCCTCAGCGATCGAGGCGACCAGCTCGCGGAGCTCGGCCTTGGTAACGACGCCTTTCAGTAGGCCCAGCTTGCGCAAAGCCTTGTTTACCAGGGTAACGATCTCGTCCCAGACCTTCGCCATGCCCTCGCGGGGCTTCTCGGCCAGGCTGGCGAACACCTCCTCGGCTTGGGCCAGGGCATCGCCGGCCAGGTTGGGGTTGTCCTTGCGCACCTCGGCGAACACTGCGGCCATTCCGGGCATGTTCTCAGACGCGGCGATCTTCTCCAGAATGGCCCGCTTCGTCTTGGGGTCGAACAGATTGAGGCCATAGTGGGCCAGGATTTCGTGGCGCATGGCCTCGATGGCCTGCTTCTTGTTGGCGATGTTCTCAGCGACCAGGACCAGCTCGCCGGTCTTGGCGTAGTAGGCGGCGCGCACGGCCTCCTTGATATCGGGGAATCGCTCGGCCTGGGTGGCGATCGTGGTGATCCTGACGTCAACGCGGTTGTTCAGGCCCTCCAGGAACGTGCCCGCCGCTTGCTCGACGTCTGCTACGGGCATGCTATTGGCAGGCTTGCGGCCCAGCTTGTTCTGCTTGCTGAACCACTGCTCGCCGCCACCAGACATTTGCCCCGACTGGCTCAGGGACTTGAGGATCCCGGTTACTTCATCCCGGACCAGGATATCGAGCACGGTCGAGTCGATTTGCTTGGCCATGTTCTCGACGTTGTAGCCAGCTTCGCGGTTGCTGGTGACGACAATGATCGAGTAGGCATTGCTCTCATGCCATTCGCGGAACAGCAGCGAGCTCCCGGACTCCCGGTTGTCTGTGCGTAGGCGCTTCATCATTTCGTCTGGCATTTCCTGCCAACCGACAACGGCGTGCCGGTTGTTCAGGAACATGACGCCAGTCTTGCCTGTGAAATACTCGTCGGCAATCCTGGTTGCGTCGGTGGGGCTCTCGATCAGCGGCAGATCGCCGGTGCTGTTGCGCGGCAGGATGCGCTCGAACTCCGGGATCTTAATGATCTTGACCGGACGCCCGATAGGCTGCTGCCACTGCGCCATGTAATCCTGCTGTGGCGATTCGGCCTGCCCGTTCCAGTAACTCGCGAAGCCCTCCGGGGTGATCGCCAGGATCCCCTTGCCCTCGATGCCTGATCCCCTCAACAGCTGGTGGAGGCGCTTGGTCAGGTTCCTGTCGGCGCCGGATAGCTCCGCACGGCCTGATGGGTGGTTGTGGCCAAACCAGACCTTAGCGGCCCCTTTGACGCCAGCGATGGCGCCCAGGGTATAGCGGGGGTCAACGCTGGCGCCGTCGACGGTCCCGACATGGTGCCGGATGACGGCCAGGGGGCGATCGTACTTGTCTGTCACCAGGCTGACGAAATTCTCCTGGGCGTACTGGCCCAGGTGATCCAGGACATAGGCTGCTGTCTCAGGATTTGAGACATGGGTAGGCCCGCGCAGCTGGCCGGTGGTCTTGAAGAACACGCGGTTGCGGCTCTTGAACTCCTTGCCAGGTTTGATCCCGGAGGCCTCGGTTACGAACATGTCGATCTGGTCGTCCTTGCCCTCGTTCACGACATACTCGACGCCCTGCTCGCGCACGCTGTCGAAGTTGCTGACGATCTCGGCGTAGCTGGCCAGCATAGCCCTGGCCTGCTCTTCCTCCTCGAAGACAAAGCCCGGGATCGCGCCCTGGCCCTTGTAGGCCGAGTAATACCCGCCGTGATCCTTGGCGGCGGCGCGCAGCTCAAGGTATGTTTCCCGTGGAACACGCTTGCCGGTCATCTTGACCACGAAAATGTCGATCTGCTTCTTGGCGTGGTAGTTCTTCACCAGCTCGGCGCCGTGCTCACCGATCTGGACGGAATCGCCCTCGATGGTCATCTGGCGCTCGTCGCCGGCGATGGCTGTCACTTCGCCGCGATCAGGCATCTGCATGTCTTTGATGCGATCGAAGAATTCGGAGATTTCTGTGGCCTCGATGTCGACGCGACCGCGCTGATAAGGGACTTCCTCGGGGTTGCTGTAGCGATCCAGAATCAGGATCCTGGTCTTCACCGCGGTACCGGCGCGCTCAAACGTGACGCGCGGCAACCCGATCTCGCCCATGACAAAGAACTCCTCCAGCTGCCGGAGACGCTGGCGAGTCTCGGCTAGGTCGGCTCCCTTCTTGGCCTTCTTGATCTTCTCGCGCAACGCCTCGGCCTCGCCTTCCTTGCCGTAGATCAGCTCTTCAAACTTCTTGTCGGCTGCGCCACCATCCGGGATCAGGGCCACGATGCGCCCGCCGTTGGTGAGGTGGTTCATGGCCTTCTGGACATGATCGCGGGCCTTGGGTCCACCCTTGCCGTAGGGCGGGTTCATCACGATGAAGTCGAACTTGGAGTCGACCGGGATATCCTCGAAATGCTTATTTTCGAAGTTTCCACTGCCAAGCAAGGAAATCTCGGCGCCGAGTTTCTGGCTTGGCTCGACGAACACATTGCGGGTATCTTCTGGGAAGAAGCGGGCAATGGCGCCATGGCCGGCGGACGGCTCCATGCCGCGCTCGCCAGGCTTTGGGTCTGCCCACTCGGCCATCTTGAGGCCCAAAGGCTCCGGGGTGGCGTAGTAGTCCTGGCCTTCGCGCTGGTCGCGGCGCTTTTTATTCTTCGCCCTAGCGTAGAAATAGGTGATTGCCTGGTCGAAGGCGTCGATCTCCTGCACGCGGCGGTCGGCCTCCTGGCCTCCGGTGCCCTGGTCTGGATTCGGCTCAATCACTGAGGCGTTCAGGTAGCCCTCTCGGAAGGCGACCTCAATATTCCTGGCGGCGTTGCCCATGGCCAGGTTTTCGGCCGTGCGGCTGCGCTCCGCTGCGCGCTGGGCGAACAGGAATTGCTCGAAGCTCACGCCTAAAACCGGATATTCGAACACTGCATTGGTCTGCACGCCAAATCGGTAGGTGCGGCCCTCGGTCTGCAGAGCATCGGTCGGGTGGGTTGGAAGGCCCATATCGATGAGTACGCGCTGATGGGTTCCGGTGATGTCGTGGGCGTCGATACCCTCCTTGCCAGACTGGCGCTGGACAACGAGGATATTCACGCCACTGTCGTCCTTGCGGAACATCGCCAGGGCGTTCTTCTTGGCGTTGTCAGTCACGGATCCGTTGATGAATGCCGCCTGATCGTTGAATTCCGCCTCGATGTAGTCGACCACGGACTTCATATTCGCCAGGGGGAGCTCGCGCAGATCGCTGTAGTGCTCGTTGAACAGGGCAATCTCGGCCCGCAGCTCCTCAAATGCAGCAATTTGCATGGCATCTGTGGGCATCGGGGGCGGCACCAGGTTCTCCAGGCGAAATGGGTGCCCGCTGTGTAGCTTGCGGTAATCGTGAAACACGACAATCTTGCGCCCCAGGGCCAGGTGCTTGCGCACGCGCTCATTGAGCTCGCGGGCTTTGATGGCCTCCATCATCTGGCGCAGGGGAATGTAGCCGAACCTCCCGTCCCGCTGGATGGCCTGTGGCAGGATCTGGAAATAGGGCAAACCCTGGGCCTCGGCCTTGGCCTTGGTCAGATACTCGCCATCGCGGTTCCAGCCGCGCAGGACCATGATGCCCTGGTCGAGGCCTTCGCCAAGCTCGGGGTTTACCATGGGGAACTGGCGACTGTAGTCAAAGCCGAAGTCGGCAGTGCGGCCTGACATGGACCCATCGGCCTTCAGACGCTCGTGTAGGTTGCGCTCCAGGAGGTCCACATTCACGCCGGGCTCTGGCTTGTTCAGCCGCCCGGTTTTCATGTGATAACCCAGGTTGGCCATCAGGAAGGCATCGCGCCCGCTGTTGGGGTCGTTGTAGGCGTTCTGGTCCTTAGTGTCCGGATAGTCAAAAAGGTAGTGGTTCGCGTAGTGCAGGGTCGTGTGGTACGGGAACGGGGTAGCGGACAGGAACACAGCAAACGTGCTGTCGGCGAGTTGCTGGAACTCTGGCGACACCTCAAGGGCCTTTGCCTGCTGCCAGCCGTCGGTGTACTGGCTCTGATTCTCGGTGCGCCAGCGGGTATTGAGATTGTCCTTGGCCTGCTCTTTCAAAATGTCATCAGCTGGTACCGCAGATGGGCTTTCGTATTCGGCAGCGATCCGCTCCATTTCTTCAGCGGTGTAGTCGCGCAGGAATTGCCGGCGGCCGTACTCGAGCTCGCGCAGCAGCGGGATCCTGAAAGCGGCCTTGCTCCAGAGATAATCAGGGTGGGAGCCCATTGCGAAGTGCGCGGCAAGCGCCTTGGCCTCGTCGCTGGTCTGGCCCTCCATGAGCTTGTGCGACTCGTCGTAGACGATCAGGGTGAAATCGCGATCGTGCAGCTCCAGATTTTCCCGGAAATTGGCGTAGGTGGTGACATGGATTCCATCGCCGGCGGTTTTCGTGTCCTCCAGCTTGGTCGCGTCCAGGCCCATTGCCTGCGCGTCGTTGACCCAATCGGCCACTTTCGTCTGGTTGGTGGTGACGATCAGGATGTCGCTGGATCCAGTGAGGCGCTGGTGCCTATTCACGATACCCAGGCCGGTATACGTCTTCCCGGTCCCGGTCGCGTTGGTAAACATCATCCCGGTCTTTCCCTGCTCGACGCGGCGCTCCTGTTTGAGCACGTCGCTCTGCTGGGCCGGGGTAAGGTGGGGTAGGGTCTTGGCGATATTCTCGGCGTCGCCGAGTTTGACGGGCAGCTTATTGGCTTTGGCCTGGGCCTCGGCGAGCGCTTTGCGGTCTAGCTTTCCAGTTTCCGCACCAGCATCTTGCGGAGTGAACTTACGTCCGCCGGCTCCAGGCTGTACTCCGCTATCGCGATCTCTTCCAGGGACTTCTGATTCGGGATATCCGGTATCGACTGCAGCAGATCCGGATTGTTCAGGCTCCGCAAATAGTCCTGTATCACCGTATTCGCCTGCAGGATCGGGAACAGTTCCAGATAGGCCACGATCGCCTTGGGCGTCGCCCCGTTGCGTGCCAGCTGCCTCGATCTCAGGTCCGACTCGCTCTCCAGCCGGCTCTGGCCGGCCTTCCACAGTGTCGCCAGCTGCGGCGGCATCGCGGGGTGGTTGGCGATCTCCTGTCTCATTTCCTGCGGGAACATCGACAACATTCTCGAACTCCTCTGCTTCTGCCGACGCCAGGGCGCCGTCGATTTCCGGGTGATCCAGGTACTCGAGCGGGGTCATGCCCTCGCGCTCTACGCCTGGTACATGATAGGCCGAACGGTAAACGTCTTTCAGGTACGGTCTGACGTTCTCGCCCAGGGCAGCAAGCATTTCGAGAGACCATTCAACGAATTCGCGGGATCCCGCCTCCAAGTGGTAGATCCCAACCTGGACGACCTTGAACATGGTCTGCGGATCCACGCCGCTGTTCAGCTTGCCCAGATCCTTCTTGAGATCGTCCAGCAGGCCCTCGTATTGGTCCTTCGTGACCAGCTTGTTCTTCTCGCCATAGCCCTTCTTGGGCTTGGACCGGCGGCGCCGGGGCTGGTTGGACTCGCGCGGCTTCAGGGCTTTGAGCGGGACAAACACCTGGCCCAGGCGCCCGAAGTCGACATACGCGGCCTCCAGGCCGTCGATATCCTCGTCAAACTCGGTGATGCGGCCCTCGGTGTGCGCGGGGATCTGCACGGCGTCGGCGTACTCGCCTGGCTGCAGCACCACGTTGTCGCCCTTGGCGTACTGGTGGCCACTGCCAGGTTCCAGGCCAGGGACGTACACCGCGTTATCCGGTGGCAGATCCTCGGCGCCCTGGAAGTGGAAGTATTTGTCGATGAACCCGGTATGCTCTGCGCTCAGCGGCTCGATCGGGCGACGGCCCTCGGCGAACTCGATGAAGTTGGCCAGATCCTCCCAGCGGGAGAAAACCCAACCAGCCTCCTGCATGTCTGCCTGGCCCTCGAACGACTTGGGCTTTTTCCACGCTTGGCCTTGAAAGTGCCGGATCGTGCCAGCCAGGCTTTCCTTGATGCCCTGGTCGGTTAGGCCTGCCTGGCCGCGAACGGTCTCCGGGCGGGTGACATTGAAGCCGAGAATGTAGCGCATACCGCTGTCGGTATGCGTGAAGCGGCCGAACCGGAAGCTGACCTCCTTGGGTGGGCGCACCAACTGACTCTCGCGGTACTCCAGGACGTACTGCTCGATCGCGGCGGCCGCGTCGGCCTTGGTGGTGGCGTTTGATCCGATCTTCTTGGCCGCGGCTACCAGGTTCTTCGACGCCATCTTGCGCCAGGCGGTGCGCCACTTGGCCGGGGTGTAGGGCCTGGGCACCAGCTTGTCGAGCTCGCCGGCGAGCTCCGGGTCGATCTCCTGCCCGGCCTGGGCGAATCCCTGCTGGATCAGATTGCGGGTGAAGGTGATCGCAAATCCGCTATCGCGCGCCCTGTGCTCGCCGGCCAGGCTGCGCACGGCAGTTTCCATCAGGCGCAGCTGTCCCTCGTCGACCTCGAACACGGCCTCGGTGTCGAGCACCTGGTCGCCGCCCTCCTCGATGTAGTGGGTAAGGTAGAGCATTTCGCCCTGGCCGTCGTTGTGGCGCTCGATCACCAGGTCCAGGTATGGCTTGTTTGGGATCCGCTTGTGGAAGTCTTCGCCCTCCAGCACCTTCTTGTGCAGGCCCATCGCGTGCAACAGCTGGGCGACGTTCTTGGCGGCGCCGCCGATCTGCTCGTCGCGCGGGGCAATACGGCCCTCGGGCAGGGGTGGCACGATCTCGTCCACGGTGACGTCGGTAATGCCCAGGCGCTCGATGACGTCCTCGGCCCAGCGGCGTGCACGCTCGCGCTTGAAGGTCTTGCCGGCGCGCATCTTGGCGAGCTCGGCGCCGATGTAGATCAGGTTGCGCATGGGGTCCATGCCGCGGGATTTGATCTGCTCGGCCTCGATGTCGCGCGTGTTGATGGCCTCGCGCGGATCCCAGCCTTTCGCGGCCACCTGGGTCCAGGCGTCGTTCATGTAATTCAGCGCCGCGGTGACTACGGTGGGCGGGATGCCTTCGACGGTGTTGATCTTGTCCGGGCCGTACTCCAGCGCCAAGGCCTCCACCTGGTTCAGTGGCTTGAAGGCCACCGGCTTGCCGGCGCCGTGCTTCTTGGCGTACTGCTGCTCGGCGACATCGAGGGCGCGCCCGATCCCGGCCAGGTCCGGCTTGGCGACCTCTGAGCCGACAAAGTGCCCGTCTTTCTCTGACCAGAATCCCAGGGTCGGTCCGCTGGCGATCCACTTTTCCATCACGCCGGCCTGGCGATCGTCCGATATCGCGCGATACCGCTCGGCATAGCCGCGGAGCGTGTCGTTCCAGGCCTTCAGGTCTGCAGGCGGCGAGGCCCGTAGATTGTCCTGGCCGTCTCTTTGTACAATCCACTCGTCCGGGACGTCCTGGCGGCGAGGCCCAACAGGGGCGCCGCTTTCGTCTCGGGATATCAGGTCTTCCGGCCTGGTTGCCTTAACCACGGACTCGGGCACCAGGTCGGGAGCACTGTTTTCTCCCAGCCAGGCCTTGATCTGGCCGCGCTGCTCTCCGATCCCGCCGCTGACCTCGGTCACGTTCTCCGCGACCAGGTAATCGTCTGCAAACTGGTTGATGACGTCGCGGTACTCCTTGCCGGCGGCAATCAGCACGTTGCGCAAGTCACGCCCGGCCAGGGCCGTTTCCAGCTGCGCTCCAACCATGGCCTCGTTCTGGAGCTCGACCGAACGCGCGCTGGTCATCTTCTGGTCGTAGTCCGGGATCTCCGTGCCCTCGGTGATGAAGCCGTAGCGCGCGGAAAGAATCAGTATCGGGGGGCGGCGATCAGGCGGCACCTGGTCGAGCATCTGGTAGTAGGCGCCTTTGTAGCGGTCGATCGCGGCGATCTTGCCAGGCACTCCGGATTTCTTATCGCAGCAGGCAACGATAATCAGGTCCGGGCCGTCCTTCAGGGGCGGCGTGTCCCCCAACTCCTCGGCATACAGGTTGGCCGGGCTCTCGGGATCTTGCCACTGGCCGGTGAATTCCTCGATGGGGGTCAGGCGGGAGACGTAGACGTTCTGTTGCCCGGTAGCTGGGCCTTTCTTCCAGCCAATTGTGGCCATCTGGCGCGGGGTGCCGCCCGGTCCCTGGCTGTCGTACAGCTCCAGGACGCGGCCCTCGATGGTGGTCTCGTTGCCGCTGGTGCCTTTGCCGGCTGACTGGTAGCGCACCATGTCGCCCGGGGCCAGGAATGACCCCTCGGTTACTTTTAAGTCTCCGATATTGCCGTCAGGCCGATCGAACAGGTAAAGATTTACGCCGTCGCCGTCTGCAGGACTCCAGTTTTTCGGGTCAAGGCCCTTGGCTAACGTCATGTTGAAATCATCGCCACGACTTTCTGCTTCAGCCGTGTACTCGGCCTTCAGCCATGCGCGGATCTTTTCTTCGCCAAGACTGGCGCGCTTGTAATCGTGTTTCGGGAATGGTGCTGTGATTCGCCCTGTAATCGTGCGGAACCTATCCCCCTCAAGCAGGGGAACGCGCTTCGCGGGTTTTGCCAGGCCGGCCAGCTCCTCAATCAGACCTTTGTGCTCTGCCTGGGCGTAGGCGGCGACCTCGTTGAACGCCTCGATTGCGGCCTCCTGGGGTGACATACCGCCGGCAGTGAGCTCCGCGAAAGCGTCTTCCAGTGTGTTGAGATCGTTTTCAAGATCGAAGTCGAGCTCGCCAAGCTGGTCGCGCGCTTTCTTCAGGCACGTTGCAAAGGTCATTCAATCACTCCTGGCTTGGGGTCAATGGCATAATGTCGAGCTCGCTGATGCGCCCATCGCTGTCTCTTCGGATTGTCACACGAACCGGACCCGCAAGGCTTATCGGGAGTTGATCCAATCCTGGCCCTTCTGGCGCTCCGGTTCTCGGAACGCCTGGCGCGATCGGATCGATAATACCCTGGCTGCGCATCCTGCCAAGCTGCCGCTGGCTTAGGCGAACCTTCTTCATTTCACCAGGCACTCCCCTAGTTTATTCAGCATGTCCAGCCGCCGCTCGCTCTGGGAGAGCAGCCAAGATGCCTGGAAGTCGTCCCTTCCCATGTCGTTCTCGGTCTCCCATTCGACGAACATGGTTACGCCTTCCAGCTGCTCGGGCTTGAATGGAAGTTCTGGTAGCGTGATCTTCGTCGGCTTGGTAACAGTTTCCGGTTCGGTAACGGTTTCCGGTTTGGCCGCTGCTTCTGGCTGGTCAGTGATGTCGAGTAGGCTCGTTTGCCCTGCCGCCGCGGCCTCGTCTGCCGGCCTGTTGCTGCCAGTAAGGGTGAACCCGCCCAGGTTGGCGTCCGCTTCGGCTTTCTGCGCCTCCTGGCGCTGGGCGTCTGCCCTGGCCTCCTCCTCCTGCTGTAGGCGCTCCAGGTCTTCGATGGTCTGTGGCTGCAGTTCAAGTGCCGGCGCGGCTTGATCTACATCAAGTTCATCCGTGATTGCGATGGGGCGAGGACCTGCAGCCCGATCTATCTCCTCCTGTTCCAGTGCCGGAATTCCACCAGCATCATCAATTGGCGGAATGGGGCGCGGGGATGTGGCGGTGTCGGCTTCCGTTTGCGGCTCGCCCGGAAACTCGCCCTCTCTTTCCGCCTTTCTGGCGGCAACCTGTTCGTCGGTCTCTCCCTTGATCCCGCTGGTTGTCGGCTCGTAATCGTCTCGCAAGAAAGGAGGAATCCCTTTCTTTGCCTGGCCTGATTCGTGCTTGATGTACTTGGCCAGCTCGGCGGGCGCCTCGTCGGTTTGGGCGCCCTGCTCAAGCAGGTAATCAATGCGCTTCTGCGACACGCCAAGGCGCTGCGCTTCGGAGATAGCATCGTCCAGCAACTTGATGCCAGGATCCTGTTCGGCGCCAGGAAGTTGCGGCGCCTCGGCGCGCTTGCCGCCGAATCCCTCTTTGCGGGTCTCTCGCTGCTGATCGCGCTCAGCCTTGGCGGCCTCCATGCTTGGGGGTTCGGTGCGCTCGCCCTCGATGTTGTCCAGCAGGCCGCGGATGATGCGCTCCTGGGGCTTGCCCAGCTTCTCGCCGGCCAGGGCCTTCTCGACGGCGGTGCGGACCTCCTTGACGGTCGGCTTCTTGCCCACCTCGATGTCCCACCGCTTGAACCAGTCGGGGTTGATCGACGGGGTGCGGGTGATTTCCTGGTTGCCGTAGTCGTAGATGACATCACCAGTATCACTGGTTGGCTTGGCGCCATCCTTAGGGACTATGGCGATGCCGCCGCCCTCGGTCAGCTCGCTGACCATCTGCTTCAAGGCGCCGCGGTAGGTCTCGCGCTTCATGCGCGGATCCTCGGCCACCGGGCCGGGCGGGGTCTCGTCGATCGTCACGCCCTGGGCCGGGGTCATCTGTACCGCCGGAGCGGCAGGCTCCGGGGCTGGGCGGCGCTTTTTCTCGTCGATGAGGCGCTGGCGCTTTTGCTCGGCTGTCTCGGTTTTTGTCTCAGTTTCCGGCGCCGGTACCGGCGCGAGCTCTTCCAGGATGCCCCGCTTCTGTTCAGGCTTTTCCTGGGCAGCGGCCTCGGCTTCCTGCTGGCGGATGCTCTTGGTGGCTGGGCGATCGAGTCCGGTTTTCGGGGTTTCGTCTGTTTTTCCGGGTTCTGCTTGTTTTTCGGGCTTTTGCTCGGTTGCGTTGCCGGTGAGCTCCAGAACGCGCTTGTCGATTTCCTCGATCCGCTTGGCCGCGGCGGCCTGCTGGCCCTTGGTCTTGATGCCGGCCAGGTCGCTCCGCTCCTTCCTCAAAGCCTTGAGCTCGCTGTCGGCCTCCTGGGTAGCCGTGGCCTGCATATCCGCCTGGGCTTGCTGAGCAGCTTCCTGGTCGCCGATTCCCCGGTAGTCAGCGGCGGGGGACGCCGGCGCCTGCCCGCCGGCGGCTACCGCGCGGGTCAGTGGGCCAGCATTCGGCAGCAAGCCAGCCTCCATCGGGCTGATAGGCATCGGGGTTCCGACCGCTTGCTTGACCGCCTGGGCCTTCTCCTCCTCTGGCGCGTCCGGCTCTACGCCCAGATTGCGATAATACTCATCCTCGTTGGCGACGATTGCCTCGCCCTTCGCCAGTTGGGCGGTGGCGCTCTCCATCCACAGCTTGCCCAACTCGGGATCCTGCTGGCCTACCGCCTGGCCAACGGCTTCGACCGCGGCCTGGCGCTGGGCTGGGTCTGCCTCGGGGTTTGCCAGTACCTTGTTCAGTGCCCGTCGCTGCATGGCGCCAACCGGTTCAGCGGCGCCGAATGTCATGGCGGACAGGATAATGGTCGGCAGGATGACGCCCTTTGTGCTCTCCCAGCTCGCGCCCTCGCCGACGCCATAGGCTTGCTCGACCTCCTGCTGTCCTGCGCCCTGGGCCAATTCAGTCCCGGTCTCTGCGGCGACGATCTTGGCAAAGTCCTTGGCCAGCTCCCCGGGCCCGCGGAGCCCTTTGGTGGCAGACCGGACCAGATCCGACTTGATTTTGCGAGGCAGCAGACGGAAAAGGCCGAAGGTCACGCGGTCAGCGATCGCCTCGCCACCGGCCTCGATGCCGCCGGTCAGTACGCCGGCCTTCCAAGCCTCATCGTGCGCAAACTCGTCTGCAGCCTGGCCGGTAAGCCCCGCCTGGGCAGCTTTTTTCAGCTGCTCGGGCTTGACACGCTCGTAGGTGTCTTGGGCTTGTGATCCAAAGTACAACGGCAGAGAGGCGAGAAAACCGCCAGCGGCGCCAATGGCCGCACCAGGCGGCCCGCCAAGCGCGAAGCCGATACCGGCGCCAGCCAGGGGAGCGCCCATCGAAGGCGCAAGCATTTCGCCACCCTCGCCAGCCTTGCCGCGCAGACTGAACGCACTATCCTCGCTCTTGACGTCGGCCAGGGCCGACTGCTGCAGGCTGGGGTTATCCTTCAGGCGTTGCTCGGCGCTTTTGACCATCGAACGGCCATAGTCGCTGACCGCAGTATCCCCGCCCTCCGGGTCGAACCACTCCAGGGCCTTTCCTGCCATTTCCGGAACCGTGACGGCAGCACCGCGCGCAATACCCTTGCCCAGCTCTTTGACGCCCCCGACAAAGCCCGGTTCACCGACGGGCTGATTGGTGCCCTCGGTTCGCATCTGCGCCTGGGCCATCTGCACCTTTTCACTGTCGACGGCAAGATTGTCCTCTGGCGCCCCCATGCCGGCAGGCCGCCTATACTTGGCGAAGGGATTTCCCTCGCTCACCTCCTGGGGCTTATTGGGCTCTGTCTTGTACTTGGCGAATGGGTTTGTAAGTGCCATCAGGCGCCCTCTGGCAGGTCAAACAATTCCGTAAACTGCTCCTTGATGCGAGCCTGCTCCTCGGGGGATCCTGCTTTCTTCAGGCTCTCCTTGAGTGCAGCAATTGCCTCTGGGGTTGGGGAGCGGCTTGCGCCGACATCAATCGCCCCGCCCTGCATTGCCATCGGGTCTACCTGTTGCCCGGTGTTGGGGTCCATCAGAATGTCCCGGGTGGGTTGCTTGCCTGTAATCGGATCCACGTCGCCATAGGGAATAGACACGCGCTGGAAATCTGGCTTGGTCAGTTTGGCGTAATCCAGGGCTCGGTCGGCCATAGCGCCTTGCTGGTCAGCCATGACCTTGCCGGCAGAGACATCGTTCTGCTCTACTTCTGATAGGCGCTTGCGCGCATAGTTGCGGTTCGCCGACTGCTGCAGAAAGCCGCCAAGCCCCTGATCCAGACTGACATCACCGAACGCCCTGCCCTCAAGGCGCTTGCGCCGCGCGTCGTCATTCATGCCGCGGTAGATCGAGGCGGCACGCCCAAAAGCAGCTACGTTCTGGTCGATCTGCGCCTGATTCTCCAGGGTGCGGCCAAACGGACCTTTGCCTGGGTTCAGTAGACGCATGAAGCCGCCACTGCCTTCACCCTGGGGCATGGCCCGCGCGCCCTCCTTTGAGTCGGAGTAGATCACCTGGCCGGAGCCAGCCGGCGGCGTTGGGTTGGCATACAGGGTGCCGCTCATGCCGTAAGGACTCCCTACGGTCAACACATCTTCTGGGAGGTTTTCGCCGACACGCGGCGCCTGGCTCTGCGGCTGCGCGGTCTCCTCGGCAATGCCGTCGTTCGCGCCGGCGCCAGGCTTGGTCAGCGGGGCATTGATGCCTGGCACCTGTGGGACGCTTGGGCCGCCTTGCACATCCATGACGTTTGCTGCCGTGTTGCCAATGCCGAGAAGTGTAGCCCCAACGCCCAATGGTGAAGTTTTGGCCCCCTCCAAAAGGGCTGGACCGATCTTTTTCGCCTCGTCCATCATGCCGCCAGCACTTGCGCTGCTGTACATGTCAGGCCGAGAGTTGGCCGCGGCGGGGTAGTCGGGCCGGGGCTTGCCGGCCCAAGGAGACACCCATTCGTCTTTCTTCGGTTTATCAAGGGCCATCGTTATGCTCCGTTCAGGGTCTCGTTGACCAGGTTGACCATAGTATTCTGGGCAGACATCGCGCTGCTCGCCATTGCTCCATAAGCCTCCGCGGCAGACATGCCGGTATTGGCCACTAGGTTGATGCGCTGCTGTAGCAGATTGGCCTGAGCCAGCAGGGTTTGGACGTCGGCCCGCGTCTGCTCTGTTCTGCCGGCGAGATCGAGGCGCGCGCCGTCATAGACGCTGCGCTGCTGCTCGAGCTGAGCATTGATTCTGGTCTTGTACAGCTCCAGACGGGTGCGGTAGGCGCTGGCGCTGCCGTCGAACCGCTTTCCTTCGCCGTCAAGCTCCGCCTCCCAGGCACTCAGGTCGGACTTGAATATGTCGATCAGCCCCCGGTTGTACTGCACTCCGGCGTCGGTGATTGCCGATTCCGCCTGCACCTTTACCTTGGCCGCGTCTACCTGCTGTCCGTAGGCCCTGACCTGCTCGCTGTATGCCTTCACCAGGGCCTCGTCGCCGGAGATCGCGGCGCGGTAGGCGTTGAATTCTGCCTCCTTGCTGCGCACCAGCTGGGCGTAGGCCTGCACCTGCTCGCCGTAAATGTCGACCTTCAGGCGCTCAACGCCCACCTGCTCCGAGATCCCCTTGAGCTGAGCCAGGTACAGGTTGATCTTCGCGTTTTCGGCATCGATCTTCTTGGCCCAGACCTCGACGTCTGCGAGCTCTGCGTCCTTGCGCGTCTTGGCGACGTCTGCCTCGATCTTGAATATCTCCAGATCGACCAGGCTGGATTTCAGCTGCGTCTCGAATATCTGGGTCAGGGTGCGCAAGTGCTCTTGGTCATTGCGCGATTTCTCCAGCAGTAGGCGATACACCTCGACCAGGTACCCGCCGATCGTGCGGGAATCCTCAAGGGCTTGGCCATTGATGTTCAGCAGGACGCCTGAGTAGCTGATGACCTGGTTGCGCATAGCGTCGCGCATGGTGCTGGATATCTGCATGACGAACTGGATGTGCTGGTGCTCAAGTCTGGCACGCTCGATGGCGACCTCGCGGGCCACATCGGCAACACTCCTGGCCACTTGGCGTTGATTGGCCGCAAGCTGGGAATTCAGGGCGATCGGGGGCAAGGCGTAGCCGCGACGGGACCATCGCTCGATCGTCTCGTTATCAAGGTTTCCGCGCTCGCGCTCTGCCCGGGATACCCCGCGGTCGAATATCTGCTGTTCAACGGTATCTGGCATGGCAGTGCCGCCGGCGTAACTGGCGGCTAGGCGCTCCTCGAGCTGCGCCATGGCGTTGTGGTATTCGGGAGCGTAGCGGTCAATCCAGGCGTCGGCGTAGGTTTCCACCCAATCGCGGAACTGCGGGGTCATTTCTTCCAGGCGAGCCTTATACGCGGCAACCACGTCCGGGGCCTCTCCCGGGCTGGAAACGTCAAATCCGGGGTCAAAGGTGGGAAATCCGTCGACTGATGGAGTTGGTCGCAGATCCAGGGGGCTCGTCTCTGGGGCCTCGTACTGCTGCAGCTCTGGAGCATCTGGCAGGGTGATGTTGGTATCTACAACCGGGGCCGGCTCCGTAAATGCACCGATATTGAATTGCGGGCGGTCGATGTCAAACAGGCCGCCAGTATCCAGATCAGGCGGCGGATCCGGGAATACCGGCAACTCTGGAATATGCAGGCCGACCAAATCTCCAGATGGAGACGTAGGGCGCCCACCAGGCAGATTGAAGCCATCCTCAAATGCACCGGGATCTCCCGGGTCATCAAACTCGATGGGGTCAGGAGCATCGAAGTTGAGCGAACGCGGCGTCAGATAGACCGTCGACCCTGCTGCACTCTGGGCGCCAGAGATCGCGCCCTCGGCATTCGCATAGGATTCTGTTGCGAAGGTGCGCGCGTCATTGATGATATCGGTGACTGTCTGTTCTGCGGACACTAGATTTTCCTCCCGGTTATCTGAATCAGCGCATCGACCTGCTCAATCTCAAAGTCGGCGCCGGCCACATTTTCGACAGCCACCGCGAAGTGGTGCCCTTTAAGGCCTCGTGGCAATTTTGCCCGCCACTTGTCTACGCCCGGGCTCCCCTCTACCCTCGAAGACCGCTCTGTGTCGTCATCGTAAGCGATTCCGGCCCGCATTTGCCCTGCCAGCTCTCCCTGTAGATACACGCGCGGGACGCGCTTCTCTCCGGTTTCGCCATAGTCAGATGGCGGCAAGGCAAACCTAGCCGCAATCGGCGCTGGGACATCCTCCTCGCGGTCATACTCGAACAGGCCATCGGGCGAGGCCAGGAATTGCTTACCCTGCCAGCGCAACGCAAAGGAGAAGTCGTAGTCCGGGTAGCGGGTGACGGCGCCGGTAGACTTGTTCATCACATAGGCGATATTGGTCGTAGCCTCGACCACGCTCATGTACATGCGCCCAACCAGGGCGGGTAGCTCGCCCTCGAGGACCACAAACGCCGCCTCCAGCGGAGCGAGCTCGCCATCGAGGAACGCGCGGCCAGGGGTCTCTGCATCCATGCTGCCCAACAGCGGCGGCAGGTAGCCGCGGATCCCCATGGTAAGAGGCACGCTCCCGGTGCCGGTGCCGATCAGCGCACCCAGCTCACCATTGATTGAGGCGCCGCCGTACATGATGCCATCCAGGGCGCCAAGCTGGCCGGACAGGGATCCAACCACGCTGACGACACCTGACATCGAGCCTTCCAGCGGGGCGAGCACGCCACTTATCCGCATGGTGGTCTCGTTGTACAGAGTCATCGAGCCTTCCAGCGGGGCTAGGTCGCCGAATAGGGAAAAGCCTCCATTCATGCTGCCGGTCAGCGCACCCAGGGTTCCACTGAGAGTGGGCACAATATCGAACGATGCCGAGAAACTGATTACATCGAGGGCCGCCAACTCGCCGTCGATGGACAGCTCGCACACTTGGCCCGGATACATGGCAAAAGCGGGAAGTGAAATATTGACGTCCAATGGCTCTGTATCTCCTCCTAATGCGGTAAATGGTGGCAGATCAATAAATTGCGTTTCTGACCACCTGCCTCGGATTATGAAGGCGTAGGGGTACCCAAATTCGAACCTGGTCATTCCCAGGACAGTGAAGCCATGAGTTGGCTCGTAGGTGATTGTCGAAAATTCAGAGCTTGGCGTTGTCAGGTCCGGGAAAGGCTCTTCTGCATCTCCCAGCCTTATATCGTTGCCTACAATTCGGCCAGGCTTCCATCTATCGTTTAATCCGGTTCGACTGTAAAACAGCTGAATATCCTTGGTGACCGGGTGCTCGCCAACGCACAAAGTCCCAACGTCGTCAGCTACCGAGTAGTCCAGAATTTTCGGCGTCATCGGCTGCGTGATCGCGCCGGCGCCATCCATCACCAGCATGGTGAGCTCAAGCCGCTCGTCATCGACGTGATACAGCAGCACATGCTTTCCGCTGGCTTCGTGATAATGAATAGACTTCAGGGCTCCGCGCGTCGTCGTTGAGATCAATGCGGGGGCAGTTTGATTGACAACGTCATTGCTGACGTTCAGTTGGCAGGTTGCGCAGTAGATTCCCGATACAGCACTGATTGTTGCTTCCCAGACAATCAAGTATCTGTCGTTCGCTATGTCATACGAGATATCGTGGAAATTTCCAAATGCAAGGAAACTACCCACGCCAAACGAATAGGCGACGCTATCCTCGTTCGTCCAGACCGATCCAGAAATACTCCACGCTAGGAGTTTGTTGCTGCTTCTTGACCAACACAATCCACGATTGTTGGCATAATCGAACGCAGACCTTGGTTGTCCGGTGAAACTGACTGAGGTTTGCTGCTCAATAGTGACAATGGTGCCAGAAATACTGAGTACCCTTACCTCAAGTCGCGTTCCTTCAGCCCCGAGCACAACGACCTGGTTAGGGGCATAACAAAACATGTCCGTTTTGTAGAATTGCCAGGTAGCATTGTCGATGGCGTAATATCCGCCCTGGCTTTTTACCCCATTAGCATCGAGAGTTAGAACAACTACCTGCGGTAGGTCGGATCCGTAATTCTGGTTGGACAGACACAGAACCTTCCCCGAATCGTTTAAGGCGACCTGGGCAATGCTTTTGGCTGTTGATGCGTCTACCTTGTTGTCATAAGCCCCTGCGCCGATAATCCAGCCCATGTCGGCCTCCTATCAGACCGCAGGTAATGTCACATTGAATGAGTCGACCGGGTTGGGATCTGATGTGACAAGGTTTGGATCAACGAGGTTGATGTCTGCCCCGGTTGTGCTGATCGTTCCTTGAAACCGCTTGGCTGTCGTAGATGCTGCCAGCGGGTCATCCCCTGCCTCAACAAAACGAAAGAAAGCCGCGAGGCCATCGGCGACCACCGTTCCCGTCCATGTCTGGCTTGCCAGCTTTGCCAGGACGCCGGCAGCAGCGGCGGCCGCAAAAGTCAGTCCGCCGGCGCCGCCATTGTCTGAGATCGTAACCAGCAATACCTGAGCTCCGTCGATGGCCGCATCTGCATCCGCTGGCTTTGCGCCCGAGTACCAGTACATTTTTCCGCCATCGAGCGCCGCCTTGAACGAGCCAGTCGATAGGCAATGGTTGCGGAGCCCTGTTGATAGCTCGATCATTGGTTACTCCCTTACTTGGAGATAGGCAGCTGCATCGATGCGTCGTTGACCGTTACCGGGTCGCTCACGTCGATGTTGATGTTCGGCAGGCGGATATCGCCAGACGTCTTACCCACGCTGTAGTCGACGCGGGCCAGGGTGGTCGAACTGCCGTCGTTGTCGGCTGGGTTGCCCTTGAAGCGCGCCCAGCCTGCGGTGCCCAGCGCCAGGCCAAGGCCCTGCCAGTTGTCGCCGCTGGGTTTTTGGATCGCGGCATTGGCTGGCGTGTCCCAATTCAGGCCATTGGTCGGAGACCCGTGGGAGAAGGCTCCTCCGTCCAAGGTGATCCTGGCCAGCAGGGTGCCGGTTGGAGCCGCGTCCGCAGTAGCCGGCTGAGCGCCGGAGTAAATCTCAAGCACGCCGTTTGCAAGGGCGCCCTTAAATCCGACAGTGCCGAGCATTGCGTCTCGCAGTCCGGTCGATGCTTTGATGGTCATGTTTTTTATCTCCAGAAGAATGCCGCAATTGCGGCGGTTGCGGGTTATTTGTCTCGCCAGATACCGAAAGTCTTAAACGTTCCTAGTGGCGCATTTGCTCCGGCCGGGTTTCCGAGGTCGATGTAATATTGGATGTCACGATTATCGCCATAGGCCGCGTTGTATAGATCCTGGTGTGTCGTCCTAATGTCTTGGCCACCACTTGATCTCACGTTCACGATGTCGACCATATAGCCATTGAAGACATTGGTTGCGATAGCCCAATGCCCTTTCGGGTGAGGGGATATCGAAAGAGTCGGAGCCGTGTCGAGTATCTCGTGATACCCACTGCTCCAGAGCTCCAGCTTTGCCCTGTCTGCAACCACGAAGCCAGTGGTATTCCACAGTGGAATATCCAGGCCTGCCTCTAGGCTCTGGTCGACTAACTCTCCGTAGGCATACAGAGAGTGCCCAAAGTAGGTCTCTGTAAGCAGATCATTTGACCCCTGATGGGTTTGCAGCCAAGACAAGCTCCGGAGGTTCATCGCGGCGACACTGGCAACGTAATATTTCTGGTTTCCAGCATAGGTGCGAAACGTGTCTGGGTAGCCGCTAAAGTCGGCAATGGCGTCCCCGGTCACATCAACTCCCTGAAGCGCCCCCGTTGAAAATTCCATTTCTGCTGGCGCGTGCGTAATGATTCGGTTCGTTTCCACCCAAACTGGCGGTATGTTCGGATCGGGATCGTCGTACCATGCCTCGATTACCAGCGCGGACTTCACAACCCCATTGAAATCGTCCGGCCAATAGGTGCCTGTCGTATACCTGAAGTAGTCTCCTCCTTCGATCCACATATCCATCGATAGCGCAACAAGGGTGTCTTCCCCATAGGGGAGACGCGCATCATTGAACAGATAGTCAGCGTCTACGAAATAACGACCAGTGTCGCTGAACTGCTCATCCCGGATAACTGTGACCGATGGAGTCCAGACTCCAGTAATCTCGTTTACCGTGATGCTTATCTCGACCTCGATTAGGCCCGGAGAATCCTCATAGCATGCTTGTATCCACCCTGGGGCTGATGCTGCTGTCACCCTCCAAAATCCGAATGCCGAATCCTTGAAAACGGTTTCACCGCTCCTTGTGAGAGGCGGCGTGAACTGCTCATAAGGACAGCAGGCGGCGCGTGTACCCTTGCTGTTGAAGTTCCAGAGCGCCAGGCCGTTACCTGGAGAGACCCAGCTTGGATAGGTTGGCGATACAGTTTTGACCAACCCTGACGGAACATAGATGTCGCCATAATTTCCGGCCGGCCAGAAATGAAAATTCCCGGAGGCGTCCGTCATTATGAAATAGTCGACGCCATTGACCGTCTGGACGCAGGCCCGGCGCCACCAGTCGGGACTCGACAGCAACGGGGCGCCATGAGCAAGGGCATTGCTTCCCTTGGCGCTATAGAGGGACGGCCTCAGATCCCACCCGGTATCCTCAACCAGATTCTTTGAAATGAACCCGGCTGCATAGTTCATGCGCGACAGTTTGCCGACGCTGCTGTACCCAGGAACCGCACCAGCCGCAGAAGTAACGAAACGCTCACCGTTATTGTTTGGCCACCACACATACTCCCAAGCACGTTGGTTTTGCCACGCATAGGGAGTGCGCATCAAATCTTCGCCGTCAATGTCATCGCAGGGAAAGACAGGCCAGGGAGCTTCAGGCGGTGTTGAGCACGTTCCGCAAAGCTCAACGAGGGCGCGATTGCTGTGCGACCTACCGATTTTCGTAAATTTGTGGTTTGACCCTCGCCCACAAACAAACACGTCTCCAGATCCATCGAATGGCGGACTCCCAAGAAACGCGGTATAGATTCCCTCGGACGTGAAGAATTCGTATTCTGGGCCACCAGATTCCGTATAGATGATGATCTTGTGCCGATTCTTCGCAATCTTCAGGACTGCCCACCCATCCCGAAAGATCAGCTTGTAGGACATCGTGGCTAAATTCGGGACGCGCTTGCGGAAATCTTCGACCTTGGCACGACATTCCCGGACATGCCTGGCCGATAGCCCCTGATCCCCCAAGAGGATCAGGTTCTCTTGGTGAGGAATCCTGCTCATATCTGGCCGTGCTGGTACCTGTATGGGTTGTCCGCCTCGTTTGCCTTGCTCGCGCGGACCCTGGTGAGTGTCACGACACGCTCAAACCCGCAGCTACGCACAATGCCAACGGCGCATCGGTCTCCAGGGGGAACAGATACGCGGCTGTCCGTCAGGTTCTCGAACGGAAGAGCTCGACACAGGCCTCGGGTAGTCCAGAAATAAACCACTCCATTGTCATCAAAGGCGAGTGACTGGCCGGGGATCACGCCATAGTCGGCAAGCTCATTCAGGCCCTCGTCCAAGCTGTTGACCAGAATTCGGCGATCAGTTCCAACCAGTAGCCCAGCGCGCTCCATGTCGGCCAGTGCCGTGACCTTCCCGGGCGTGATGAAGTCGTAGGTTCCGAAGTGGAATATGTGCGGCCAGTAAGGGTCTGATGCGACGACCATGCCCGTCCCGTCACTCATCCCGTCGATGCCTTTCCACAGCCGGCCGCCACTCCAGGCGATCGGACCACCCGCCGGCGGCACCTGGCCGTCGTACTGCTGCTCTTCCATGACCGCGCCAAGCTGGTCAATGTCGTGCACCACCTGGGCGGCATGGCGCAGCGCATCGTCGTTCATGCGCGACACGAAATACCGCGGCGTATAGCCCGCCGGGATATCGGGTAGGTAAAACTGCAGGCCGGCCCCATCTGAAAGGGCGGTTATGGCTACGATTTCACAGGCCGGCCCCTGGCGCCCGCGAGGATCCTCAAGAGCCATCGTTGCCAGGTAGCGGCCCGCCGGAAGGTTCCCGGACACGATAGAGATCAGCGGCGGGATCGGGATCGGGATCGCCATCGAGTAGGCTTCACCGCCATCAATTACCAGGTCGCCGCTCTCGTTCGAGACGTATACCCGCTCTCCATCAGTTGCCCAATGGGTCTCATTGTCAGACAGGTTGTTGGCCAGTGCGATCAAGCCCAGGGCGGATCCAGACACCTCATACAGGGTGCCTGATATCACCAGGAACAGACGCGACTCGTCTGGGGTTGCCCAGGCTGCCGTGAGGCCTGGCATATCGATAACCTTGCGCGAATCTCGGCGCCGGCGGATCCGCTGGCGATCGTCGATGTCGATATTATCGGCTTGGGTAAGCTCTCCCGGGCGCATTGCCCTGGGCTCCGCTTTGTTGTTCAAGCCCATAAACTGGTTGATTGGGAGGCGGGGTTCGCTGTACTTGTCGTTGCGGCTTGCCATCGATCAGAACCAGTGCGCGCGGCTTCGAGAGGCCCTGGATGCGCGCCGCTTGTGATTGAGACGCTGCGCTGTTGGGCGCTGCCCAAAAAACGCAGTGAATTTCTGGGCGTGTTCGTTTGCCCTGCCCTCGTTATAGGTGTCTTCATCGTGGCGGTTGTAGGCCAAGTGGTACACCCAATCCAGCATCGGGAAGTGGTCGTGAGGCGGTATCTCCAGAGAGCTCTCACCATCGTCAACAGTAATAGTGGCCTTTGGCTCCCGCTGAACCGTCAGGGCAAGCGTGGTGTCCTCGATGGGTTCGCGGCTCAGGGTAAGCACGTATTCCTGCTCATCGGTGGTAAAGCTGGTCGACACGCCCTGGCGCTGATGCCAATTCGGATCTCGCTCGAACAATTCGGCGCTGGTTTTATGGTCGAGCGGGTATCTCTGGCCAGCAAGCCTGGCTGACTTTATCCATAGGATCCTCTTGTCGAGTGGATAATCGCGCTGGCCGGCTTTGACATTTATGGTGCAGATCGATGCGGTAGTCTTATCGATCAGCAGTTCAGAGCGGATGCAGGCTTCGCGCTGGGCGCGATCCATATAATCGATCAGGGTTGCTGTTTTCCAGCGGCAGTCCGCATCGCTGCCAAGCTCGTCAAGCGGATCATCCAAGTCGGACCGAACCACGGCCAGCAGCTCGTTGATGGTTTTCGCCATGATTGGTCCTCGTTACCTTGGGTTGATCGTGTTTACGGGACGCATGACCCCGCCTTGCTGTTGGGAGAAATTACGGAGGAGTGCACAGGACGAACAACGATCGATGAGTTCGTTTTCCTGCAGACGGTCGATGATGGATTGGTCCATCCTGCTGCAGCAACATTGAAGCTACCGGCCTGGCCGACTCCGGACCCAGCTCCAGAATACCCGGTAGCGATGAAATCAGTTGCCAGGCTGCCTGGATATCCAACCCCATCGCCAATTGATGCCTCGCCAGGACCGCTGAAGGACGTTCCAGCAAGGAGCGTTCCATCCTGCCCAGATCCAGATCCCGCGCCAGGCTGGCCAGATCCAGAAAAATCGATACTGGTCGATGTGGACAAGGTGCCAACATGCCCGGTCCCAGCTCCAGCTCCGCCAACTCCCTGATCCGCAAAGTCAGCAGCCAATGACCCAGACTGCCCGGCACCCAATCCAGCCCCAGCGTCTCCGAGGCCAGAAAATCCTCCTGCCGTGTCCAGTGTTCCTGTCTGCCCAACTCCGGAGCCGACGCCAGCGGTTCCTGAGCCAGAAAAGTCTATGCTCGATGTGACCTGAAGCGTTCCGACTTTTCCGGATCCAGAGCCGGCGCCAGCGGTTCCTGAGACAATGAAATCGGCAGCCAGCGACCCGGTATATCCAACCCCTGCGCCAACCCCAGCAAGCCCTGATCCTGAGAAGTGCACGGCATCGGTAAGCTCAAGGGTGCCTACCTGGCCTGCGCCAGATCCCGCTCCTGCCGCGCCTGCTCCAAGGAAGTCAGTAACGATGGACCCGGAATAACCTGCTCCAGACCCATTGCTATTGACACCCGCATCGATGAAGTCGGCTGCAAGGGTGCCCTGGTGCCCAACCCCTCCTCCAAGCTCGTGCGAGCCCTCACCGACAAAGGCAGCGGTCAGCGTACCGCCGTAGCCAATGCCGTCGCCTACCTCAGCAGTTCCTACGCCGACAAAATCCGCGGTCAGCGTACCAGTCTGGCCAGCTCCCGCGCCTACCCCCGCCGCTCCAACCCCGCTGAAATCAACCGACGCTGAAAGCGTGCTCCACGCCCCGCTGACTATGACATTAGACGTATCAACCCCGTCATCCCAAACCGCTGCAAGTTTGTAACTCGTGCTCGCGGTCAGCCCGGTGATCGCAGTGCCGTCGAAATCTACCGTCGTACTGGCTGGCGCTGTATCGCTGCCGAAAATGCCGTTGCTGACAGTCCCGTTGATGATCTCCGAAGCGGTTGGATCGCCCTGCGCAGACGGGTAGACGGCCCAATAGATCGTAGCCATTAGAAAGTCACCGTGATGCGCGGAGTGACGCTATTCTGGGTTATCGACTCAGCGGATATGGCGCTGAGCGTTGGAACACCACCAGCCGCTTCAACACCAACAATATGTGCTGACTTTCTTGTATCAACAAACAGCCTGCTTACATCACCTGTCTGAATAATGTCCCGCATCTCAACCGCGCGGACCGCCTTTCGAGTGAAGATCAGGCCGTATATTTCAATGGGATCACCGGCATTGCCTACAGTGATAGCACCCACGTTTGCAGCATTAGGGGATGCGGATCTTTGAAAGGTTTCGAAATATCCGGTTGAGACGTTCTTGATGAAAAAGTCTACGGTAGCACCATCAAACACTGCACCGACGAGGATTCTGTCCCCCTCTGTAAATTTGGCTGATGTCTGGATAGTGGTCATCCCACTACCAGCAAAATCAAACGTTAAATATTTCGCATTTGTCAGAAAATACAGATTAACATTTTCACCACTACCCCCATACCGCACAATGTTGTACGCACCTGCGGCGGCAGGATCGGACTGATAATCACAGACAAACGTAAACTCGTTCGATGGCAATCGAGCCACTTCTGAGGCATAGCCAGCCGAGCCGCTATAGCGAGTCTTGTCTCCCTTCAGCGAAGCATCGCTATCAGATGTTGTCGAGATATCAGGGTCAATGGCAGAAATGAACTTTTCACTTCCGCCAATATGATAAAACCACGCACCTTCAGTAGCCTTATCTACCAGCCTAACGGAACCCCTGGGCCAGACATACCGATTGATCGGTCGTCCATACCCACCGGGGTTGAACCGAGATCGAGGAAGGTGGAACTTTTTTGCCATTACGCTTTTGAGTTGCTATAGATCGGGGTTGCGCGCAATGCCCATCCAGACGATATGCCAACAGTTCCAGCACCACCGTCTTTCCAGTACAGAAAATAATCCCCACCGCTGAAGTTCACTCGGCAAACCGTTGTCAGTTTCTGAGCAGCCGCATTATCCGGTTTGATCGAGAATCCCCCGATCTGATCGAACAGGTAAGTTGTCGTTGGAGTTGGCGCGCTCGCCGAGTCGCTGTTGATCTTCCGCTCAAGGATCGTGATAAACGCGCCAGCTGTAGGTGTGCCGGTAAACGGCGTTGCTGCTAAGTCTATTTCAAATACAGCGAACTCTGCACCGTCAACATCAGCAAGCAGGAGATTGTCGTCATCCGCTTGTGACACTGCACCATTGGAGATCGCAGCACCGGATGCCTCCAGGACGATTTCTGTCCCGAGATTTAGTATGGTTGAACCTGATGGAGCGGCCATGATTATACTCCGTACAGCTTATCGACTGCTGTGCTGACGTAGGTGGTGATGTCTGCTTCGTCTGCACCCAAGATTGCTGATACTGGTGCGTTTTCAAAAGCATTATCCACCAGACCAATCACCGCGAACACGATCTGATTTGCCACAGATTGCGGTCCTGCCAGTGTTGACTTAGCCCATTCTTTCGCCCCATCACCTGGGGAAGCAGAAGTAATGATCGCGGCTGCTTTCTTCACACAGGCTGATTCTATCTGCCCGACAAACGCTCCCCACCCAGGGTTCGAAGGTAACGCTCGGATCTCTAACAATGTTGCCATCTAATTTTCTCCTAAATCCAAAACCACCCTGAAGTTGTTAGCGCCAGGCGTCTGTAGGCGTAACATCTACACCATCTACGATAATTTGCGGATGGCTATAGTAATTCTCGTTGATGCACGAGACGCCATCCGTCTCGCCCTTGCACCAGCTCTGCGCCAACCCTGTACGCTGTAGAACCTCAAAATCGCCAGTCACGTTTTCGAAAACAATGCGCGCCTTCTGTTTCCAACCTTGAGGAACGGCAAGCGGAAATCCCTGAACGATGCCAGATCCTGTTGTATTCAGCTTCTTTGCTTTGTACTCATCGGTCATCAGGTTTAGCGTAGGAGCCCATGTCGGACCGGCATATTCAAGAAGGGTATCCCAATCCTGAAACGCATTAGCTTTCCACCATTTATACAATGCTTCTGACTGACCCAGAGTGCCGTAGGGATAGCTGCTCCGCACCATCCAGCCATAGCAAGGCGGCTCTCCGTAGCATTTCAGGGTCATGTCCTTGACCACCGTTTCTATCATCGGGAAATCCCAAGATTTCGGGTCGTTGTACTCTTCCGTACCCCACACAAGCGGCTTATAGTGGTCGCCATCCAGCCTACGCTGCAATGTCTGAATCGCTGGCCTCGCACGGAAAGTGGCAGCGTGATATGCGGAATTGGCATTCCTACGTGTGTAAACAACTCGGTTGCCCTCAAATAGAGTCTCCCCGTTCACGTAGATATCTATCGGCGGCGAACCTCCAATGGTCTGCCCCTTATCATTCTGCACCACCGTGCCGTCGCACTGAGCATTACAGATCAAGTTGTCTTTGATGATGGCGCGTTGCGCAATCGACCGGAGAGCATGACCAGAGCCAGCGGATTCGATCCGATTGCGCTGGATATTGGCGTATGCCGCGTTGTCGATATAAAGGCCATGCTGGCTATTACCACGCCATAAGGTGGAGTCGAGGACCTCAACGTACAGATGGACAGCCGACGGCGAAGTAATCAGCGCATGTCCTGTCCACCCTTCAAGCTCTACATTATGAGCAATAATGAAGTGCTTATTGTTGGGGGAGCCAATGCCACGCATACGGACATTTTCAACGAAGACGCCACCTGGCTGAAGGTCGCCATGATAGGCAACTGTTGACCCCATACTGATAAATGGCTTTGTACCGTCTGGTTTGGTAACGCCCTGCACATGCACACAGCCTGAAAGATTTTTCAGGTTCATGTTCTCGCCAGACTCAGCCATATCTTCGGTGATTACAAGTTCATGATCCCAGGAACCCACCTCGCCGCACATGTCGATAAAGCGACTCCAAGCATCTTCCGGTGACTCATAGGCAGGTTGCGGGTATGCCGCATACTTACCATTGCTTCCCGCGACCATGTCGGTAAGCGGCTTTAGATAGGTGTACGCTGTCGGATCGACCACGGGGTCAGGATCGACCACGGGGTCAGGATCGACCACGGGGTCAGGATCGACCACGGGGTCAGGATCGACCACGGGGTCAGGATCGACCACGGGGTCAGGATC
>Ga0316201_10000023_pt1 | contig 61014 bp, 45 predicted proteins | sample CS6wburrow_MG_FD_204516 | JGI IMG/M metagenome (GOLD analysis project Ga0316201, IMG submission 204516) | Coastal sediment microbial communities from Delaware Bay, Delaware, United States - CS-6 worm burrow | ecosystem: Environmental > Aquatic > Marine > Coastal > Sediment | place: USA...
GAGCCGTGGCACGAGGCAGCCGTACGCGGCGCCGACTTTATGTGCGCCGGTCGGGAACCACTTGCCGACGATGCCGACGATGGTTGCGTCAATCCCGGTCAGGGCCGGCGGAAATTCGATCCAGTTGCCCTCGCCATAGCCGCCGCCTTTAGCAACAGGTTCGTTCTTCCATGTGATGCGAAACAGGTTGGCGGGATCGAGATCCCACAAACCGACATCCTGAAGCCGCGACCTGATGGCGCCGGGAACCAGCGTCGGGTCTTTCTGCTGCGCAAACGTTGGCAGAACTATGTTGTGTTCTCGCGCACGCGCAATGCTCTTTTGCAGTACGTCTTCGCGAATGTCAGGTACGAGTTTCAATGTTGGGCTCCGAATTCGATGGTCGGGATGGAATCACGATCGCCCCAGCCGAGTTCGACTTCTGTGGCGTTGGCACGGATAGCGTGCAACAGCGTGTCCTGATCGACAGGCAGGCTGCGCACCCGCACGCCCGTCGCGTTGTAAATTGCATTGGTGATGGCCGGCGCGGTCACGATGCTGGGCAACTCACCCATGCCCTTGGCACCGAACGGACCCGTCGAAAGTTCGTGTTCGACGATATGCGATGTGATCGACGGCGCGTGTGTGATGCTGGGTGTCTTGTAGCGTGCCATGACGTTGGTCCAGGGCTTACCGTCCTCCTGGATGTAGTGCTCGGTGAGCGCGTAGCCGATACACATGACGATACCGCCTTCAATCTGGCCTTCGAGCGTCAATGGATTGACGGCGCGGCCGACATCATGCGCCGCGATGATTTTGCGGACCTGGACGTCGCCGGTTCGCATGTCGATTTCGCAGAGTGCGGCCTGCGAGACAAAACTGAACGCAACGTGCATGTCGCCACCAGTGCCCAGCGGCTGCGTGGCAGGCGCCCAGTACTCGTGTTGTGCGACGATCCTTGTTCCCGGCGCGTCAGCCAGTTTCTTCGCCACTTCCCGCGCTGCATGCCTGGCGGCATTGCCGCTGACAAAGGTCTGGCGGCTGGCCGTTGTCGGTCCGCCATCGGGGCAGAAGTCAGTGTCGCCGAGCAGCACGCTGACACTGCCGGTCGGGATACCCAGTTCCTCTGCCGCGCATGCAGCGAGCACTCCCGGCAGGCCCTGGCCCATTTCGGCGGAAGAAATACGAACCTCTGCGACGAGTCCCTTGTCGGGATCCGTCCAGGCCTCAACTTCGGCGGTCGCCTTGTCCGGTGCCCCGCCGCCAAGTCCGGTGTTCTTGTAGCCGATTGCGAGACCCCATGCCAGGCGCTTGTGGCCTTCGTCCCAGGTCCAGCGGAAGTCCCCGGAGCGCATGTCGGCGTCGACCTTGTCGATACATTCGTGCAGGCCAACGCTCTCCCGCATGACCTGGCCGGTCACCGTGGTGGAGCCGACTTCGAGTGCATTCCTGCGCCGAAACTCGACCGGGTCCAGTCCAAGTTTCTCGGCCAGCATGTCCATGTTGCTCTCTGCGGCGAAACAGCTTTGTGTGACGCCGAAACCACGGAAAGCGCCGGCAGGCACGTTGTTCGTGTACGTCGCGAAGCAGTCCACGCGCACGTTGGGTACATCGTAGGGACCCGATGCGTGCGTGGTGGCACGCGTGAGTACTTTTTCGCTCAGGCTGGCGTAGGCGCCGCCATCTCCGTACAACGTGGCCTCGACCGCCGTCAGCTTACCGTCCTGCGTAGCGCCCGTGCGCATACGAATGAGTGTTGCGTGGCGTTTCGGGTGAACGAGCAGGCTTTCCTGTCGCGAGTACAGCATCTTGACGGGCCGCTCTGTTGCCTCGGCAAGTAAGGCCACGTGAATCTGGCCCGTAATGTCTTCCTTGCCGCCAAAGCCGCCGCCCATAAGAGTGGCGACGACGCGTACGTCATCGGGTTTCACACCGAGCGTGGCCGCGGCCTGGTCGCGATCGGCATAAGGGATCTGGCTGCCGACATAGATTGTTGTCTTTTCGTGCCGCGCGGTTTCACCGCGTTCGGCCAGTGCGTCGCAGAGACCGCCGAAGCGGGTGGGGCTGTAGCCGGCCGGCACGCCAATGGAACACTCGGGTTCGAGGAACATGTGCTCGGTCGTCGGCGTGCGGTAGGTTTGGTCGACAATCACGTCTGCCGCCGCAAATCCTTCTTCTATGTCGCCTTTGCCAACCTTAATGTGCTTGAGGAGGTTGCCGTCGGGCCGCTCTTCATGAACCTGCGGCGCATCCGGCTGTAGCGCGGCGATTGGGTCGCTTACAGCGGGCAGTTCCTCGTACTCCACCTCGATCAAGTCGAGAGCGGCGGTGGCAATATCCTGGCTGTCGGCCGCGACGATCGCAACCGCGTCGCCGGCGTAGCGGACCTTGCGGCCACAGAGTACCGGCCAGTCAATGCTCACGACACCATGAGCGTTACGGCCCGGCACATCTTCGTGCGTCAGCACGGCGCGTACGCCGTCGAGTTCGCGAGCAGCCGACACGTCAATGGAGATGATGCGGGCATGCGCAACGTGCGCGCGCTTGGTCCGCCCGAACAACATGCCAGGAAAATGATAATCGTCAGTGAAGCGTGCCGCTCCACGAATCTTCGCCAGCGCATTCGGATTCGGCCGCGGTTTGCCGATCTCTTTCTCCGGCGCGCGCGTTTCTGGCAGGTAGGGCGCTACGTCTTGCCCCGATGCCTGCAGGATCGCACGGATCACGCTCTGGTATCCGGTGCAGCGACAGTAGGAGTCCTTCAGTGCTGCACGAATGTCGGCCTCGGTCACTATTTCGTTGGCGGCGGCCTTGCGGTCGAGCAAGGCCTTGGCTGTCATGATCAGCCCGGGCGTGCAGATGCCGCACTGCACGGCGCCATGATCGAGAAACGCCTGCTGAAGCGCATGCAAAGCGCCTTCCTGCTCCAGGCCTTCGATGGTCTCGACGCGGCGGCCTTGTGCTTTGAATGCCGGGTAGACGCAGCTGACGATGGCTGTGCCGTCGACGAGTACGGTGCAGATGCCGCACTCCGCCTCGGCGCAGCCGATCTTTGTGCCAGTCAGGTGCAAGTCCTCACGCAAGACGTCTGACAGGTAGCGCGATTCGTCGACATCGATGTCGACGGGTGAACCGTTCACCGTCATCTGCAGGCGACTCATGCCGTTGCTCCGGCCCGTTGTGCTGCCGTCGCCAGGATGATCGGCAAGTAGGTGCGAATCATGGTTTCGCGGTAGGCGGCGGTTGCACGGTATTTGCTCGTCCGCAACGAGATGTGCTCGAGAGCGACATCCGCCGCTGTGTCGAATAATGCCTCCGATACAGGTTTGCCAATTAAAACCGCTGCCGCCGGTTCTGCAAACCACGGTACCGGGCCGACCGGCCCCATGCTGATCCCCGCGGCCGTAATCGTGTCGCCATCCAGCTGGAGTCGCGTCGCCATCGAGATGATCGGCAGACACAGACCCTGCGGGCGCATGACGCGATGAAACGCCGAGCCTTCGTTGCCAGACGTTCGTTTGAAGCGCAGTCGCGTCAGTATTTCCTGGCGACGATTGATGACACTGCGGCCAGGGCCTTCGAACGTATCCTTTACGGGCATCCAGCGCGTGCCGTCGGCGCTGGCTACTTCGACTTCGCCACGCAGCGCCAGCAGACCAATGGTGCCGTCACCGGCGGGCAGGGCGTGCGCCACATTGCCGGCGAGCGTACCGGTATTCCGCACCTGCGGGCCACCGATGACACCGCAGCTCTCGGACAGGCATCGGCCGTAACGAACGATGCGCGGGTCGTTCACAATGGTCGTGTGTGTGACGCCACAGCCGATGACGAGGAATTCGCCATCTTCAGAAATCGAATCGAGGCCGCCGATTCGGGTAGCGTCGACGATCGCCTCGAAAGGCCGCCGCAGGCCTCGGCGCGCCTCCACGAGCAGGTCGGTGCCGCCACCTATGACCCGCGCGCGGCCGTCATAGCGCTGCAGGATCTCGAGCGCGGCGGCCACGGTGTCGGGTGCGTAGTAGTTGTTCCAAGCGGCAGTCAATTAGTTCGCCTTTTCATATAGTTACTAAGTAATTCTCTTCCAAATTCTGGGTGCTCTCTCAGCGCATTTGGCGCGGATTTCGTCTTCGTCGAGGTGCGGCAGTTGCCCGTCATCGACGATGACCTCGCCGCGCGAGATCGTGGTGCGCATCCGCGTATAGCTCAGCCCGAATAGCAGGTGTCCGTAGAAGGTGTCGGCGGTGAGCGGCGTGAAGGGCACGTAGTCGGGAATGATGATGTCCGCGAGCTGGCCCGCGGCGAGCATTCCGCGTGGCTCATTGAATAGCCGGTTGCAGATTTGGCGGTTGTTCTTCAGCAGGATGTCGCAAGCTTCGCCGAACGCGACGGTCGGGTCGCGGTGATAGGTGCGCTGGTGCAGGTACATCGCCCGCGCCTGTGAAATCATGTGCGATGACATGCCGTCGGTGCCGACACCCACCAGGACACCATGCTTGAGCATGTCGAGGATAGGCGCCACGCCGAGACCATTGTTCATGTTCGATTCGGGATTATTGACGAGCATCGAATTGGTCGAGTGCAACAGGTCCAGTTCGCGAGATGCGAAATGCACGCCGTGCACAAATATGGTCTTCGAACCGGCGATGCCGAAATCAAGGAAGCGATCCATGACCCCACGGCCATAGCGTTCCATCGTGGTTGAAACGTCTATTTCGTCTTCGGCCGCGTGAACGTGAAAGCCTGTGTCGAGTGCATGACCAATTTCCGCACAGCGATCGAGTGTACGGGTGCCGAGCGTCAGCAGTGCATGCAGGCCGAACAGGGCCGCCATCTGGTCGTCATCGGAATCATGACACTTGCGGATATAGCGTTCGTTTTCCTCGATGCCTTCTCCGGGTCGATTGCGGTCCGACACTTCATAGCTCAGGCAGCCGCTGAGGCCGACATCGCGAAAAGCGCGTTCGACCTGGTCGAGACTGCCATCGATACAGGATGGCGAAGCGTGATGGTCGATGATGGTCGTACAGCCGGCGCGTGCGGCATGCATGATCGCGAGCAGCGCCGAGTAGTAGACATCTTCCGGATCGAGCGCCTTATCCAGCTTCCACCACAAATTCTTGAGCGTCTCTTCGAAATTGGTGGCGGGAGGGCCGGGCGGGGTAAAACCACGGGCGAAGGTCGAATACAGGTGATGATGAGCGTTGATCAGCCCGGGCATGACCAGGCTGCCACGCGCGTCGATGGTGCGGTCGGCCGTGTACTTGCCGGCGGGGAATTCGCCGACGTCGATGATGTGGTTGCCTTCGACCAGAACGCTGCCGTTCTCGATGAAGCGGTTCTCTTGGTCAAGTGTAACGAGGTGTCCGTTTGTGATTAGCAACGATTTCATGTCATGCCTCGCACGTCGGCAGGAATGGCATCGATTGCTGCACGCCTTTTAGAAGCGTGTGCATGGCGGCGTGCTGAGCATCCGCGATGTCTTGCGGATCGTTGAGTTTAAGGTGCCTTGTTGCACCGTTGTAGCGCGCATCGATTGCCCAGTTGTCGTCATCGTGGAAAATCATGAACGCGTTGTCCTGTTGCGCCTCGAAATCGTCGCGATTGATGTACAACCGCGGTTTGTCCCGGTATGGCGCGCCCGACGTGGGGCAGAAGGTTGTGCAGTTGCCGCATTCGTTGCAGAGGTCGGCTAGCACGGCGACCTGGTGATGCTGGTCGCGTTGGTCCGTCTCGTAGGTGAATAACGCGAGGTTCGGACACACGCCGACGCAGATGCTGCAGAAGGTGTGGCAATCGAGGCAGCGTGAGGCCTCGGTGCGCGCTTGTGCAGGAGAGTAGGTGAGCATGACCTCTTTAAAGTTCTGCCGATCATCGAGCGGCCTCTCCGGTGCCCTTATGCGGCGCCGCCGCTGACTCTTCTTGCGCAGCATTTCAGTCATATTGGGGACATTCCCAATTTCCGCTTCAATCGGGAATGTCCCCAATTCTGTACCGAGGATGGCGTTCGCGATGGCCTTGCCGGCCGCTGCTGCTTTCACGATCGTTGCCGGGCCGTCGTTGGCGACGTCGCCGCCCGCGTAGACGCCCGGCACTGACGTTGCGAATGTTTTGGGGTCGACGTCGATGTAGCCGCGATCATTAATAGCGATCGACTCGCCCTCCAGGAAATCCAGTATCGCGTGCTGGCTGATGGCGAGGATGAGCGTATCAACAGAGATATCGAAGTCCGAGTCAGCCACTTCCACCGACGTTCGACGGCCGGACCCGTCGCGATCATCGGTTAGCTGCATGCGCCTGCACTGCAAGCCGCGCAGCTTGCCGCCTTCGACCAGCAGGCTTATCGGGTTCGCGAGTTCAAGCACTTCGATCCCTTCTTCGAGCAGCTGTGCGATCTCCTCGCGGTCGGCAGGCATCTGCTCGATTGTTCGTCGGTAGATCAACGTGACTTGTCGGTCGCCCAGCCGCCACGCGACCCGGGCGCAGTCCATTGCCGTGTCGCCGGCGCCGATAATGCCGACGCGTTTGCCGATGTCGAGGGTTCGGTTTTCTTTCGATTGCCGCAGGAATTGCAGTGCATCGACCACGCCGTCGCAGTCTGCGCCGGCCAGCGACAGTGTTTTGCCGAGCTGTGCGCCGACCGTGATCACGATATCGTGAAAGCCATTCTCTCGGAGTTGCAAAAGTGACAGGTCGCGGCCGACTCGCACGTTGTAGTGGACCTTGACGCCAAGTTCTTCGAGCGCAGCATAGTCTTTTGCAAATACGGCTCTTGGCAGCCGGTACTCGGGAACCACACCACCGACCATGCCGCCGGCATATGCCTGTGCCTCAAATATTTCGACATGCAGGCCGCCTCGCGCCAGTTTGAGTGCGGCGGACATGCCGCCCGGGCCGGCACCGATGATCGCGACTTTTTTGCCAGCCGACCTCTCTGCGGGTGCTTGCTCGGCGCTACGATCGCGGTCGACGATAAAACGTTTGATATCCCGTATGGCGACCGGTTCATCGAGATGCGTGCGCACGCAAGCCTGTTCGCAGAGGTGGTCGCAAATACGGCCCAGCGTGCAGGGTAAAGGGTTATCTGCGTGCACAACTCGCTGCGCCGCAGCGATGTCGTCGCGGCAGACTTCCTGCATGTACTCCGGGACTCTCTGCCCTAGTGGGCAGGCGTCGATGCAGGGTGCCTCGATGCAGTCAAATGCGCCGAGTTCGCGATCTGTCTTGCTGCCAGACGTAACGAACTCGGATTTCATATTATCCGGGTCGCGGCTTACCTCTTCCGCGTAGCGGCGAAGATTAACAAGCGCGTCAGCCGGGTTCAGCGAAACACTCTCAACAGCCTTGATGTAGTCGAGTAGCCGCAGGTAGCCGCCGGTCTTAAGCAGGTCGGAACAGACGGTGATCGTTTGCATGCCGGCCTGCAGCAAATTTGCGGCGTTGTAACAGCTTGCACCTGCCGAGAACGACATCGGCAGTTCGCCGTTAAACGCGTCGGCAAGTGTCGCCGCCAGGTTAACGGTGACGGCGTGCAGCGGACGGCCGGAGAGATACATCATCTTCTCGTCAGGGCTGAAAACGTCGCGCCGGTTTTCCACCTCAAGTGTGTTCGATAATTTGACGCCGAATTCGAGTCCGCTGTCTGCGGCCAGGGACTGCAGCCTGCGCAGCATTGGCACAGCATCGTCGTACTTCAGGTCATGTTCGAAGGCGATATCGGGAATGACAACGTCCGAGAACCCAAGGTTCTTGTTAATGAGTGTCCGCACACGCTCCGGCCCCAGCAGAGTGGGGTTGCACTTTACGAGTGTATGCAACTGCCTGTCGCGCAGCAGGTATTCGCATATTCCCTCTATCTCACCTGGCGGACAGCCGTGCATGGTCGACAAAGTGACGTTGTCGGAAATGCGGTCTGGTATGTCGATGTCGCGAACGGCCGGATAGTGCCGTGCCACAGCCTCGATAATCTCGCGTTTCCTGCCAGAGCAATCGGCGACCTGATCCAGGAACCACTGCATGTTCGGCTGACGAATGCCTGCAAGGTCGTAGCCAACACTCAGGTTGAACAACACGGGAGCGTTGCCCGGGAATCCCAGTTTGTGATGCAGCGCATGAATAAGAATCCAGGCGCGGAGGTATTCCTCGAAAGACTGGTGGACTCTCAGTTCCTGCGACCATTCGACGTTGTAGCCCTCATCCTCCATGTCGATGCAGGGCTTGCTGACATTGAGCTCATCCAAAGTCTGGACCGTCTTCAATTCAATGTAGCGTGCACCGCAAAGCCACGCTGCGACAATGTTCTGTGCCATCTGCGAATGCGGGCCTGCGGCAGGGCCGAAAGGTGTTTCGAGCGTCTGGCCGAACGCCTGTGTACGGTAAGGTGCCGCTGGGTCGGGAACGTAGAAGAGCTGCCTGGGTATGCCAAAAGCAGAGTCGTGGCCGTCGAGTTCTCTGAACAGCCACGCGGCCAGTTGCTTGACGTCAATCGGGCGGAACAAGTCCGACACGTTCAACCTCCTTCCGATAGACAGTCATTTCTTGGTTACACACACTTGATTCAATTAGACCGCTATTGCTCAAAGCGCCGGAATACGCAGTTGCCGCAGATGTGCGCAGGGTCGCCACAGTGTGCAATCCAAAGGGGTGAGTGCCGTTGGCCCGAATCAACCGAGGCAAGTCCACCAACCGACAGCTGCACGAAGTGCGCCCGAAGGTGAGGGCCGCAGGCCCGAGTTCACCGAGACCAGTAAGGCCAGTCGACAGACGCCGAAGGCGAGGCAGCGTCGCTGCCGTTCCATCTCTTCGGCGCCGCTTTCGCACATTCATGTAGTTGACTCGATCCTGCGGCGCTCGGCCCTTCAGGCCGGCGTCTGCAACGTTGTTCAGGACTGCTTGGGCGGTTGTCGCGGCTCAGCGAACGCCCATGTTGTCCGGGCGCACGCGATTTAACGCCTGTGTTATGTGACGCGTGTCACAAGAAAGGGCGCCGCCTCATTGCCTGTGCACCCCTAGAAGATCCGCCCCTCTGTTCAAATACGTGCACCGGTTCAGCTGGCTGCGGCGCAGCGTTAGTGGAAAACATAATGGGCAAAAAAACACTTATCACGTTCACCGCCGTACTCGGTCTCGCCGCAAGCATGGCTCATATCACGTTCTGGGATATGCGTACTGACGACTCGCGCCAAGTCGAATCAAGAGCGTCATACATCGTACAGGGTGGCTCCGCGGAGTCGGTCGCCGCGATTGTTCGGACTGTAGGCGGCGACATTACCCATGAACTTGGTGTTATCCACGCGGTTGGCGCGACACTAACGCCGGCTGAAGCGGCGTTACTGCAGGACCATCCGGACGTGCGACGCCTGTACGGCAACGAGGCCGTCGAGGTTGCGGGAAAGCCGGTCAAGGATGATGGCGGCGCGCCTACCGGCAGTAGCGAGGTCATGGAAACCCACTATCCCTCGATCGTCAATGCCGATGCGGTCCATGACATGGGTTTCGACGGCAGCGGTATCGGTATCGCGGTGCTGGACACAGGACTGTGGAAGACCAGCGGCATCAAAATGAATCCCGCCGGCCAGCCACGCATCAAGGCTGTCTACAATGCCATCGATGATGACGTAGTGAACGTCAATTCCGGCGACGACCCGGCGGGTCATGGCACCCATGTGGCGAGCATTGCAGTCTCGAGTCTGATGACCGAAACCGGTAAATTCAATGGCATAGCACCGGGCGCCCACTTGGTTTCAGTACAGGCGTTCGACCAATACGGTAACGGCACTTACGCGGACGTAATTCGCGCCATCGACTGGGTTGTGCGGAACAAATCCAAACACAAGATACGGGTACTGAACCTGTCGTTCAGCGCCGAGGCGCGCTCGCACTATTGGGATGATCCGATCAACCAGGCGGTGATGGTTGCCTGGCAAAATGAAATACTCGTCGTCGCAGCGGCCGGCAACCGCGGCCCCGACCCAATGACGATCGGTGTTCCCGGCAACGTCCCGTATGTCGTTACGGTCGGCGCGATGACAGACAACTTTACACCCGCTGATCCCTCCGATGATGTGCTGGCGTCGTTTTCATCCGCCGGCCCGACGGCCGAAGGGTTCGTCAAGCCCGAAATGCTTGCGCCCGGTGGACACGTCGTCGGGCTGATGCAGGGCAACTCCGAACTGGCCACCACCTATCCGGAGTTCTACGAAGGTGGTAGGTACTTCTCGATGTCCGGTACCTCGCAGGCGACGGCCGTGATCTCCGGTGTAGCGGCGCTCGTTTTGCAGGCAGAGCCCTGGCGCAGCGTCGACGAGGTCAAGTGCAAGCTCATGGCTTCGGCACGCCCGGCGGTAGCGGCCGACGGAACGCTCGCCTACAGCATTTTTCAGCAGGGTGCTGGCCTGGCCGATGCCTACGCGGCGGTGATGTCGCAAGATGTCGATTGCGCCAACAACGGCCTGCACATCGACAACGACATTGACGGCGTGCAGCACTTTGGTGGCCGCGCCAACCAGAACAGCGACGGTAACTACTACCTGATGGGCCTCGACGGTTACATGTGGACCAACGGCTATATGTGGACCAATGGCTACATGTGGACTAACGGCTACCTATGGACCAACGGCTACATGTGGACCGACGGCTATATGTGGACCAATGGCGATGTCGGCGCAGATGGCTATATGTGGACTGACGGCTACATGTGGACTGACGGTTACATGTGGACTAATGGCTACATGTGGACCAACGGCTATATGTGGACCAACGCCCTGACAGAAATGGCGACGATGAGCGGCTGGGTTGATCAGGAATAGGCCTTAGCAATAAATCGAAGCGAATTTCACCGTTGGTCGATGAACTGTCGACGGCGATGGCCGAGAAGTTTGAACGATTTAGCTGCGAGACCGGGTTAGCCACAAAGGCGCTAAATCAGAAATGACGGCTTTAGGGCTAATGCGGGTGAATTGCGAATCAAAGCTTGATCCACGTCTCAGAACGGACAGATATATATGACTGAGCACGCTATGGGGACCGATAATCCCAGCCATCGTATATATCACAGGCCTCGAAGGATGGTCACAACGGACGCAATAGCGCCCAACTCTGCAGAATATACTGACGGCTACATGATTCTCGTCTGTTCACAGGCAGGCGCGATTCAGAGCGTCGTCGAGGCAGACGAGATTGTCCGAGCGGAACTCGCGACGAGTCTTGATACGCCATCAATCGATGATCTGTGGCCGGAAGCGCTCACCGCCAGGATCCGAGATTCTTTGAAGCGCGCACTGCGCAGCCGCCAATCTCATAGCGTCGAGCTCAAAAACCCCACTGACGCTACGGTGAGCGAATTTATCTTCGTTGTACAGGGCCCGCATCGCGTACTGGTGATTGTTCGCGATCTTTCGGAACAGAGACGGGCACTTTCTCGCGCCCGGCAGCTGGCCTACACAGATGACGCCACAGGGCTTCCGAACCGGGAGTTCCTATTCAACGAACTGCAAAAGATTGCGGATATTCAGCGGCTCAAGGAGGGTAGAGCTGCAATAATTTGTATTCATGTCGGCCAATTCGATGAACATGGATACGCGCTTAATTCGACGCAACAGGATGACGTGCTTAGACAGCTGGCGGCTCGTCTGACAACTCATCTTCGCGGTTCCAATGACAATAGTGCAAACGATTTTGAACGATACTCGGTCGCCGCTCGCACCGACTACCGGCAATTCAGTATCGTCTTGCCGAGCATCGAAAGCGGCGAAGATGCTGAAGCGGTAGTTGCACGGGTCGTCGAAGACCTGAAGAAACCGACGACAGTCGGGACGCGCACGGTGACCGTGCACGCTTGTGGCGGTGTTGCACTTTATCCTCAGGATGGGCTGGATACTGCCGCATTGTTCGAGAATGCAAATGGAGCAATGGAAGACGCACGTAACGATCCGTCAACGCCTTACAAATTCCATTCCGGCACAGTCCGTTTGCGTACGCTTCAACGACATGACCTGGAGGAAGAGCTGAGAATGACGTTGGAGCGCAAAGAATACGCGCTCAACTACCTGCCCATCATGTCCGCTGAGAGCGGTTTACCGACTACTATTGAGGCCTTGCTACGCTGGCCGGAATCTCTGCTTGGGACTCAGCCAACCCGGAAAATCGTTCGGGTCGCAGAACGCACCGGGCTTATATTGCCAATCGGCCAATGGGTGTTGAGATATGCCTGTGAGCAGTTGCGTGCATGGCACGAATCGGGTCACAAAGATTTGCGTGTGGCGATCAATATTTCGGCGCAGGAATTGGTAAGTGACGGAATTGCGGGGCGTATCGAAAAGGTTCTTGACGAAACAAAAACCGACCCGCGTCATCTTGATATCGAACTCAAGGAACACACGTTGTTTCGTGAGTTCTTGACGGACTACGCGGCTTGCAGAAAACTGAAGAAGCTTGGCGTCAGGATAGTGGTGGATGACTATGGTGTCGGCGCCTGTTCATTGGCACAGCTATCGCAGAGTCCTGTAGATGCGATAAAGATCGACAATTCGATTGTCTCCAATCTCGAGTCCAACGAGCGTGATCAAGCTGCATGCGCGGCCGCCATTGCCGTTGGCAATGAGCTCGGTATCGACGTGGTTGCCGAAGGAGTTGAATCCGAAGGCCAGGCAAAATTCCTGCGTGACCACGGATGCCACTATCTGCAGGGCTTCCTGTTCAGCACGCCGATGAGCGACGACGAGATGCAGGCGTACCTGAAAGAGCTGCTACAGACCCGGCGAAACGTGGAAGGATTGCGGTGACGGACCTGACATCGAAACGTGCGACGGCGCAGGGTCCGGAGCCTATCGACTTCACGCAGACCATCAGAAAGCTCTCGGTGCCGGTCGATACGGGCAGTGATGCACTCGAGGAACAGGGTGGTACCGCGCTATTACTTTGTCGCGACAGTAACTCCAGGAAATGGGGCCCCCGATGGCTCGGTCAGTGTGGTCTGCAGGCAACCGTTCCTTCTGACCCTGCCAATGCGCTGGAAATCGCGAGAACTATGACACCGGACGTTATCGTCGTCGAGGCGGGGCTGGCAGCGGCTGGCGGTATTCCGATATTCCAGGTATTGCTTGATGCGGCTGATGTGAGCGCTGAAGTAATTGTGCTCTGCAATAATGAACGCGAACTCAAAGCTGCGCTGGATGCCAACGTATTTGACGTTGCCCGTAAGCCTCTGCAGTGGCAGCTAATCAGCAATCGTGCAAGGCATGCATTGCTACTCAAAAACAAGCAACAGTCAGTTGAATCAATCAACGCGGCATTACAGGAGGCGCTGACCATAGCCAACACGGCGCGTGAACGTATGCGCAGCCAGGAGCGTTTTGAACCTGTTACCGGCTTGCCGAACAGGGCGAAGTTTATGGACCTGCTTCGACGCGGTATGCACTCAAGTGATCGCGATGGCAATTCGTTGGCCGTATTCGCAATCGGATTTACGCGATTCCGCCTGGTAATAGAGGCCATGGGGCAAGAACAGGCTGACCGCGTGCTGAGTGAGATCGGCCGAAATCTAGGGGCTTGTCTGAGTAATGCAGCTAATGACGTTGAGCTTGCAAACGGCGGCTTACGAACCGCTGCGATCGCGAGCCTGGACCAATTCAGATTCGGCCTGATGATGACAGTAGGAGAGGGCAATGACTCGATGAGAGCGTTCCAGCAACAGCTGTTCGACGCGCTTTCATGCCCCATACAAATAGCTGGGCAGGTCGTTCACCTTTCGGCATGTCTTGGCGTCGCCATTTACCCGCAGGACGCAGACGATGTAGACAGTCTTCTACAGCGCGCAGACAATGCGATGCGAGACGCGCAAAGCCGCGGCGGCGGGTTCAAGTACTACTGCGATGAGACTGACGCGGCGGCGGCGCGCAAGTTGAGCCTGGAGCATTTGCTCCACGAGGCGCTGGATCGCGACGAGCTTTCACTCGCGTACCAGCCTATCGTAGACGTCAAGACCGGTGAAATCCGGTCAGCGGAAGCGCTGCTGCGGTGGCGTCAACCTGATGGAAGCCATATATCGCCGGAAGAATTCGTTGTCGTTGCCGAGGAGTCTGGACTGATTATTCGAGTGGGTGAGTTAGTATTGGACCGCGCCTGCGAGCAATTTGCCGAGTGGCGTCGGTCCGGCGTCGCGCTGCCCCATATGTGTGTCAACGTGACCAAGGTTCAGCTGCTGAGCAGCGGATTTTCCCGTTCGGTACAGCGAATTCTTGAGAAGCATAAGCTCGAGGCCCGCGATCTTGAACTTGAAATCAGTGAGCGCGGCGTGTTGTCCGGGGACTACGATGTGATTTCGCAGCTTCATGAATTGAAGAGTCTCGGCGTCAAACTGTCTATCGACGACTTCGGTACCGGCGAATCCGCGATCGCCTACCTCAAGGAGCTACCTGTTGACGCGCTCAAAATTGATCGCTCCTACATTGCGGGACTCGCCGACGATGGCAAGGATGCCGCCATCGCATCGGCAATGGTGGCTCTCGGTCAGCGCCTCGACCTGATCGTGGTGGCCGAAGGTGTCGAAACCGATGATCAACTCGCTGTTCTTCGCGAGCTCGGTTGCGATTGCTACCAAGGCTTTCTAACAGCTGAAGCGCTTACGCCTGAATCATTCAAGGCCTATGCACGGAACTCCGGCGAAGTTTAACAAAAAGCGGTCTCAAAAATACTTGTGAGCCGCGCTTCTGCGGCCACGGGCATTTTTGAGACCGTTTCAAGATACTTGCCCGGTTTAACGGCGCGGTTATTTGAACTACGTCACACTCTTGCGCTGAGCTCCGGACCTTTGTCGACGCCTGGAGCACGCTAAACCCGCCTAATAGTCTCCCTGACGTGTAGGGAGACGCGGCATGTTTAAAAAGAATTCGGGCGGGTGGAAATAAGTCATGTGGCCGAGAAACCAAGAGCTTCGACGTTCCGCGATGCGCCTGTGCTTCGCTTTTCTTGCGTGTTTGTTCGCGAGTTCGGCGGCAGCCAGCGCTGAGGTCGCGAGTCACCCAATGCGCTTCGGGCACCTGACGCTCGACGATGGACTGTCACAAAGCAATGTTCTCAGTATCCTGCAGGATGCTGATGGAATGATGTGGTTCGGAACCGAGAACGGGCTAAATAGCTTCGACGGTTATGAATTTAGCCACTACAAACGGGAGCGCGGAAACGCAGAGGCTCTTAACAATGACTTCATTTTTGATATCGCAGAGGGCGAAGAGGGCGCTCTGTGGCTCGGGACGAACGGTGGTGGTCTTGCGAAGCTGAATCGAGCAACCGGGCGCGTGAAGACTTTCCGGCATGACGCGGCGGATTCCGCGAGTATCGCCGGAAACGTTGTCCGCCGGTTGCTAGTAGACAAAGACGGGTTTCTCTGGATCGGTACACGGGGCGCTGGCCTCGATCGTTTTGATCCGAAAACGGAGACATTCAGGCATTTCGATTTAGATATTGATGACACGTCCAGCACCATTTTCGCGCTGATGCAGGATTCAGCCGGGATTCTCTGGGTAGGTGGCGACCACGGTCTGACACGGTTCGATACTGATGACTTTTCGTCGGAGACCTTGCAATCGGAAGTCGCAAATTCTACTTCAATTGGTCCGCACGGCGTTCGCGCTATTGTTCAGGATTCAGATGGTCAATTGTGGGTTGGTACCTTCGGTGGTGGGTTGAGCCGACTGAATGCGGAAAACAACTCCTTCGAACATTTCGTCCATGACGAGAACGACGTAACGACAATTTCGAGTGATCGGGTATCGAGCCTCTACGAGGACAGCGACGGTCGCCTTTGGGCGGGTACTGCTGAGGGTTTGAATCTTGTGGATCGCTCCTCTGGAGTGATGGTTCGTTACCTATCAGATAGCTCTGACTCGTCGGCGCTTGGTGACAACGATATTTCCTCAATCTACGAGGATCGCAGCGGTTTACTGTGGGTCGGGACGCGGTCTCATGGCATCAACACGTGGAATCCGCGGACATGGTATTACGGATTTGAGGCTGCGAAGGAAATCTCTACCGACGGTGAAAGTCAGCCGAACGTCATGGCGTTCGTTGACGACGGCGCCGGAACGCTCTGGGTCGGGACGTTTGGCGAAGGCCTGAACGCGATTGAGCGTAGCAGCGGCGAGATTACGAAGTACCGCAATGACCCGAACAGTGACCACCAGATCGCAGATGACTACGTTATGAGCCTCATGCGCGATAGCCAGGGGTCCATCTGGGTCGGAACAATGAGAAGCGGCATTACGCGACTTGACCCGAAAACAGGAGAATCGACTCAGTTCCGTCATGAACCGGGCAATCCGAACAGCCTCGGCGCAAACGGCATCATGACCATGTATGAAGACCGGGATGGCTTCGTCTGGGTTGGTACCTTCGGCGGCGGGATCAGTCGAATTAACTTGAAAAATGGGCAGTTCCGAAGTTTTCTTCCTGATGCCAACAACCCATATGCCTTGAGCGGCAATCGCATTACGAGCTTTGCTGAAGACACGAATGGCAACATGTGGGTCGGAACCGATGGCGGTGGCCTGAACCTGATGGATCGTGATACTGAGCGCTTCTATCAGTTTCGTCACGATCCCGATAGCGCCCATACATTGGCGTCGGATACGGTCTACTCCATTAACATAGATTCGGAGCACAACGTCTGGGTCGGTACACAAGGGGGCGGACTTGACCGCGTTGTAGGCAGTGCGCAAGACCCGGGCACGATTTCTTTTGACAATACGTCCTACCAGGACGGTCTCGCGAACGATGTTATCTATGGCATTCAGTTCGACGATGCCGGATGGATCTGGATGAGCACCAACTACGGTATCAGCCGCTACAATCCGGATACTGGTGAAATCAAGAACATGCACCGAAAAGACGGGCTGCAATCCGAGGAGTTCAATTTCGGAGCGCATTATCGAAGTGACTCGGGTGAGCTGTTCTTTGGCGGGCACAACGGCTACAACGCATTTCACCCTCAGGAAATCAAAGCGAGCGCCGTCATTCCACTGATCGCGCTGACCGGTTTCTTCAACGGCGGCGATTCGACAAAATCCGATCTGCCGGTTGATGAGGCGGAAACTGTTGAAATCAGCTGGAAGGATGACGTTATTGCGTTCGAATTCGCGGCGATGGACTTTGTCGCGCCGGAACATAACCGTTACATGTACAAGCTTGAGGGCTTCGACAAGGAATGGATCGATCTAGGCAACCGGCGCCGCGTAACCTACACGGATCTTGACGACGGCAATTACCTCTTGCGCGTCAAAGCAGCGAACAGCGAAGGAGTCTGGAATGAGGCGGGCTTCGCGATGCCGGTCCGCGTTACGGCCGCACCGTGGGACACATGGTGGGCCTATGTCGGCTACGTCGCTCTTTTCGCGCACCTGGTCTTGGGTCTGTGGGTGGGCCACCGCCGCAAGGTCCGCCGCGAGGAAGAATATAGCCACAGGCTGGAGTGGGAGGTCGAATCCCGTACAGAAAAGCTGCTCGACAAGAACACGCAGTTGCGAGAGCTCAACCAGGCCCTGCAGGAAAGCAGCCTGAGCGACCCCTTGACCGGTTTGCGCAATCGTCGTTTCGTATTCGAAGAAGTGTCGCGTGATCTGGACTCCATACAACGTCGTCTTGGCGACGAACGTGATGGCGTTGACAAGCATGATATTTCAGAACTCGTATTTATGATGATCGATCTCGACAACTTCAAGCCAATCAATGACACCTATGGTCATGCAGCTGGCGATGAGATGCTTTTGCAGCTACGGGACGTCCTGCTGCGGATGTGCAGGCGCTCTGATTTCGTCATTCGCTGGGGTGGCGACGAGTTCGTTGTCATTGCCAAACAGACACGCGCTGACGAGGCAGAACAGCTGGCGGAACGCATCCGATCCAGTGTTGCCAACAGCAACTTCACTCTCGGCGATGGCCAGATCGTGAGAACTACTTGCTCAATCGGATTTACGGCCTATCCGCTGTTCCGGACGAAGGCCGATGAATCCAGTCTTGACCAGATCATCAGCCTTGCCGACGGGCTAATGTACGAAGCGAAGAAGAAACGTAATGCCTGGGTCGGCATGCTGGGGCCAAGCGAAGCAACAACCAGTTTCGACTATGACCACGACGAAATCGAATCAACGTCACTGCTGTTTCGCGCCCGTCGTGCAGGAAAACTCAAAACGTTCTCGTCATCTTCCGGCGAGCCGGCGCCTATGCGCATAGAAAGCATAGGCTAAGCGAGGACCATGATCATGAAAACAAAAACACGAAATACGCAACCGGATTTGAATAAGGCGAACCGAAGCATGAAAACGACACTGAAATTGCTGAGCGTGGCCGCGGCCATCAGTATGCTATTCGTCGCCCAGACCTCGAACTATAGCGTGGGCGTTACGTCGACTGTGAGTTTCGGCAGTGACATGGCGATGCCCGAGTCAGACCAAGGCGTGACGGCCAATGCGATCGACGCGACATCAGGTCGGGAATTCGATGTCGACATGCAAGCGGCCGACGTCGTGAACTGGTTGCCGGAGGCTGACAACGCGATTGCCTTCGCTCAGCTTGATGATCGAGTGGGGCCGCCTTCGCCAAGTGCATCCGAAGATGACGCTCCCGAGACGTCAGCAAAGATTGCGCCGCGCGACAAGATGAGCGGGCCGGTCGCCGCGCTGGCGGCTGCGGGTTCAGGCATGGCGGAAATTGTCGTCCGCTACGACCAACATCCTGAGTTGTTCGATGATGAGCGGGTTGCCGAGCTGGGTGGCAAAGTGACGCGCAGCTATGAGCACCTGGACATGCGGGCAATTACGATACCAGCAGCATCTCTTGCAAAACTGGCCGTCGATAAAAATGTCGATTGGCTGTCGCTCGATGATGACATCTCATCAACATCGGTCGCTTCTCGACTTGCCGCCAATGTCCCGGCGGCTGGTTCAACAAATGCAGGCTACAGTGGATCGAATATCGGTATCGCCGTACTGGATACAGGCATCTCGAAACACGGCGACCTTGATGAGCGAATCTTGCAGTACTCGTTCCTGAAAGGCGCGTACCCGGAACCAGAAGTAGCAAACGGTGAACTCATCGCATTCAATGACAGTATGCGAGACGACCAATTTGGCCATGGCACACATGTCGCCGGAGTGTTGAGCGGCAGCGGCCTGGATTCGCACGATGAATTCAAAGGGGCAGCAACCGGATCCAGAGTACTTGCGTTGCAGGTCTTGAATGCAGCCGGTGGCGGGTCAATGTCAGACGTCATGGCCGCGCTGGACTGGCTCCTTACCTATGGCAGCTACTTCGATATTCGCGTCGTGAATCTGTCCCTGGGCAAGGGTATTTCCGAATCCAACGAGACAGACCCGCTGGTAATCGCTGTCGAAAAGTTGTGGGATGCTGGCATGGTGGTCGTGGTTGCCGCCGGCAACGCTGGCCACTACGGAAGCATGACAGTTACGAGCCCAGGCAATTCTCGCAAAGTCATAACAGTGGGTTCACTGACAGATAATGCGACCGGCGCTGACTATTCGGATGACTATGTCTCTTCGTTCTCGTCCAGGGGGCCGACCGTCGGCGACTATGTGTTGAAACCGGACCTTCTGGCTCCAGGTAACCGCGTTGTCGCCTCGATTCCAGCAAGTTCAATGCTCGCGAGAGCGCTGCAGACACGCATCAAAAAGTGCAAGAAGGAAAGCTGCAGTAGCGAATACCTGGAAATGTCGGGTACGAGTATGGCAACTCCCATTGTGAGCGCGGCGGCAGCATTGATGCTGGACAAGGACCCGTCGTTGACGCCGGCGACTGTCAAGGCGCGACTGATGCGGTCAGCAATGAAGATCGACGCAGATCCGTCCGAGGTCGGCGCAGGATTGCTCGACGTGGATGCCGCACTCAATGACGTCGGTACCGTCTCCGGTCAGGCTTTGTCGCCGCTGATGATATTTGATAAAACAAGCGAGGGAGTTCTCGTCGAAGATACTGCAGGACTCTGGGGCGATTCAGTGTGGGGCTCGGGCTATCTGTACAACAACGGCTTCAGCTGGGCGAGTGGCGCCTCGTTCACAGATGAAAACGGCGTAACCGCCAATGGCTATATGTGGACCGACGGTGGCGTTTCCGCCAAGGGCTACATGTGGACGGATGGTGGTGTATCGGCGAAGGGTTACATGTGGACGGACGGCGTTCGAGCCAAGTCTTTGCTGACTGGCGACGGTGATGCGGGCCTGGTGCTGAACGACGATACACCGTCGGCCGAGTAGCGCGGCAACTAGGGACATTCTGCTTTTTCTCGAATAAGTAGAATGTCCCCTTAAGCGAGGCTAGGTCAGTGTGGCGGTGACGACAGCGTCAGGCCCGGGGCCAGATAGATATCGTCGTACCTCACACCGCCGTTGCCATACGGTGCTTCGTGCGGGCCGGTATTGGATATCGCCATGAAGTAGCTCAACGGCAGGGTACGCTGCATTCTGAATACCGCACCTGTAAAGACGCGCTGCTGAGCCGCGAATTCTCCACCGCGTATGTAGAGGTCATAGCGCTGTCCGCCTGCGTCGTGCCGCGAATTATTCACCACGCACCAGATCTCATACCATTCTCCTGGCTGCAACGGTTTTGCGGCGTGACCAGTCGAAGGATTCACGATCTTGCTGTAGGTCTTGTAGCCGCTCAGGACCATCAATGTGCCGTCATTTTTTTGCCCGTCGGATTCCGCTTTGTCCGTAATCCGTATCATTGGCTCAAACGAGTCATAACCGTAATCTGGAATCTCGGACGCTGAGGAATTGCTCAGGCCGAAAGAGTGATTGTTCGGGAAGTACTCGACATTCACGCGGGTGTAGAGCGTATAGGTTTCGCCAACCTGTATAGGCACAGGCAGTGGTCTGAACCCTATTGCCTTGCGGTTTCCAACGACGCCCTCAGCGGCAGGTTTCCTCAGCATGTATTGGTTGCGTGTATCAGGCTCGATGCGGACATCGGAAATCTGTGGGTTGGGCACGAAAGGCACAGTTTCGTTTTGCACGTCGATATTGGTCCAGCCCTGTAATGTCTGAGCTGCTTCGAAATCGTCTACCAAGAGCCAGCGGGATGGGGTCACATCCTTTTCGGTTGTTGGTTGGAATGCGCAGGCCGCGCACATTGAAACCAGGAGAATCGCTGTAATTCGTGCAAAAATCGCAAACATAGTTAATAGCCTGGGTTAATACTTGACTCTCTGGCTGGACAATATTGTTTACCGTTCGACCTGGTTAGTGGAGAGACTCAAGATTATGCATTTTTCCCGTTTATTTTTTTATATGTCTGTATTCGTACGGCCGCCCTTACCGAACGGTCGGCGCGATGTCGGCTTCATCCACCTCTTTCATTGCGACCTTTACAAGCAAGCGGCTCCGTTCAAAATCGATAATAAAGTCGCGTTGTGTGAACAAGCCCGCACCCAGTATTGCAGCAGGGCTGTCACGCAACCGGAAGGCCTCGAAGACCTCAAGGTCAGCAATTGAAAATACTTCATTCCGCCAGCGGATACCTGCGGTAGTCACCTCCCTCGCGGCGAGCCGCGAGACGATGGGCTGGGTCCCCAGGGCGCCGGAAAACAGTTCATCGTGTCGTAATTTCGGACGAGCGACTCCGAGCAATTGTGCGCCCGGCCGATTGATCATATTCAGGCCGGCACCGAGGTCGAAAAGCGCCCGTACCGGCGATCCATCGATGTCAATGTCGATGAAGTAGAGTGCTGCGCCGCTTTCGCCAATGGGCTCAAGGTCTAACGATATAGAGGCCCAACCGCGATAGGCTTTGCGAGCGACCAGATCCGGGGGAAAGAGCCGGATGACGCGGTCACTGCTGGAAAATCCGACGGCGTATCGCCGCAAGAAGTTAATACCTAAAACGCCACCAATCCTGTCGCCGGCGGCTGTAAGGCCGGGCAACGAAACAATCCTGGGGTCCGGCCAGACCTCGCGGCCGACCTCTAAACGGTCTATGTCCAGCAGATCGAATTTTCCTGATGCGACGGCGCCATGTATGAGCACCTTGATACCTGGAATGGGCTCCAGCGCTAGTTCGCTGCGAAGTTCCTCGAAGATCACTGTAATGCTGGAGCCCGTGTCTAGCGCGAAGCCATACGGTCCCTGGCCGTTTACGCGCGCCTCAACAACAATGCGCCCGCTCTGCTCGATACGGTAGGGCGCGATCGCCAGGGCGCCTTCCAGGTCCAGGGTTGTCGCGCATCCACATTGGAAAACGATCGCTGCGATCCCAAGGATATTGAGAGACCTATTCACTCACCTGATCATACTCGCGTTCCCATCCGGGCGTGCATTCCTGACAGTCGATTTGTGGCTTGGCTCAGTGTCGGCCAATCATGCAACGAGCGGTGCGAACGCCTGCTTCCTGAGGTTCTCCGAGGGGCTTTACTCAATGTCTTGATGGTTAGCTGACGGGTGCCTTCTTCGCTAACGGCGTCCTGCACTTGACTCCAGTCAAAGGGTCTTGACGCTTACACTCCCGAAATAGAATCACTCTGCTTGAGGGCATTGGGCACTAAAGCTGCACCCGGACGGTCTGCAGCGAGTTCGCCGCGATCTCGACCTCCGCACCTTGCGTACCAATCTGCAGAAAATACCGAATCGGCGCTTTGGTCGTATTGAGAACCTGCACGCTGAGTAGCTTGTCGCCATTGACGGTCGCGCTCGCGTGTAAATCATCATCATCAAGCGCCCCGAGATGCGTGTCCGCCTGCACCGCTTTGTCGCCAGGGCGAATCGTGCGGCTGAATTGCGCCAGCACGGAGTAAATCGGCGTGTAATAGACCTGCCCCGATTGCGTGTCGATCATAATCGGCGCGCCGCAGAAGTTGCCAACGTGGTTAGGCCCGCCGTCCTGGTCGAGGACGACATTCCAGTCGATCCAGCCTTCCATCCAGTGATTCAGGCTGACGATGATATTTCGCGCGTAGCGATGCACCGGCGTATAGATTGGATGATCTTCAGAGTTCGGTGCCCAGGTTGCTGTGTAGGCCCAATCCGTGGCGGTGTCATTCCACCAGAACTCATCGTTATCGAACCAACCGGATTCCTTGAAGCGAACCGGGTCCAGTACACCGCCGGGCGCCTCCTTGCCTAGGTCGTCGATAGTGCCTTCTGTGTGAATGATGCCAAAGTCCGGAAACTTGTCATGCACGCGATCAAGAACGTCCTCGTAGACCTTGAAAGTGCTTTCGTACCAGTGCACCGCGGTGCCATAGACGAAGGAAGCTGTTTGCTCGTCGCCCAGTATCGTGTCTGCCCATTCTTCAATGCCGTCGCGGTTTTGGTCGTAGATTAGTATCTCGACGTCGCCGAGATCGCCGTCTCGTAGCGTCGGGCCGAGGTGCTTCTTGATGAAGTCGTTTTGCGACGCCGGCGTGAAATGCATGCTTTCCCATTGCCCGCTATTGCCGTGCGGCTCGTTGACCGGTGTCAGGCCCCAGACGTTTACCCCCTCAGCGCGATAGGCAGTGAGATAACGAACGATGTAGTCGGCATAGGTCTGTACATACTGCGGTTTCAGTTCGCCGCCTGTGCCATGGTAGTTATTCTCTGGCGTCCCCGCGATATACCAGTCCTCGATGTCTTTCATCCACGGCGGCGCGGTCCAGGCCGACGCGATAATCCTCAGGTCGCTGTCGGCCTGAGCGTTCTTGATGGCCAGAGCTTCTTTAATCATGGGTAAGACATCAAAGGTCTCATCCTTGATGCCGGGGTGCCGGGAAGTGCTGAAGCCATCCTTGTCTACCGCGATGCTGAAGTGTTCGAGCGCAGTGTCGCCCGCAACATCCGCATACGAGTATTTGCCCTCGACGGAAAAATCCGTTGCGCCGATCGGGGTCCTGGTCAGCGAAAAATTGGCGCCTTGCTCGCTGAATATCTTGCGCATGACATCGGCGCGCTTGTCAGCGTCCAGGTGCGCGAGTACGTATGCCGAAGACTCCGTAAAGGATGAGCCGATGCCGGTTATGGTCTGTTTGACGATATCGGGTCGAACGACGATCCGGGTGCCGTCTGCGATGCCGTTCGCGAAAGACACGTTGTCTTGATGGGCCAACTTCGCGCCGGCTTCACTGGTAAGCAGTATTTCTTTGCTGACCGATAATCGATAGTCGGTATCGCTGTTCGGGGAAGTCAATTCGACTCCTTGAGGAAGGGAAGAGCACGCTGCGCAAAAAACAGACGCCAGCGTAACGACCAGAGGTAACCGTGTGGTTTGAATCATCGAGCTACGGACCAAGGGTAATGTCGAATCAGAGTAATTACGGGTCAAATCCGGGCACCTTTGATACTAGCTGTCTCCCGGCCGTATATTCGCGTTCAGGCGGAACAAATTTGTCGGGTCGTATTGCTTCTTTACCTTGAGCAATCGTGAATAGTTGCCGCGGTAGTTCGCATTGATTGCGGTCTGATTTTCACTAAACAGATCGTTATGATAAAAGCCCGTCGAATATTTTTCCATGTGCGACCAGTGCGCCCTGATGTAACGAATGTGCTCGGCTGGGTCGTCACCATGCTTCCAGGCAACAAACGACAACATATTGTGCTTCGCCTCGCGATGTGCAAACGCCGTCGCGCCATTTGCGACCCGACCAATGGCGCCGCCGCACTGCTGAAATCCGATCCAGGTCATGCGGTCTGGCCGAACCTCGAAGTTATCGATCATGTCGTCGACCATCTTGCCCACGACCGTGCCTATGAACCCGGACTTCATGTACGAACCGTTGGCGCGGGGATCATCTGTATCACCGGAGCGCTGCAATGCGACATAGTCGACAGGGGCAAGCTTTTCCTGCAACACAGTGCCTGCTTTGCGTATCGGAGCGATCAGTTTCTCTGCCTTGCCGGGATCACCAGACCAGACGATCCCGATATTTACGATTGAGTCGGCGCCGCCGGGTGCTCCAAAAATGCCGCCACTCACGTCTAATTCGTCCGGAGCCGCGTCGGAATACTCGCCGAAAAATCTCAGCACCTGTTTGGCTTCGGCCATCGGGAAAGTGAATCGACCACTGATTACTTCGCGCTGCATCGGGTGAAGCTGGAACAGGAACGAGGTGACGACGCCGAAGTTACCTCCGCCACCGCGGAGAGCCCAGTAAAGCTCCGGATTCTGATCCGGGGCCGCCCGGCGCAGTTGCCCGTCGGGTGTGACGATGTCCATTTCCAGTAGATTGTCGATCGACAGCCCAAAGCGCCTTCCAAGACGTCCAAAGCCACCGCCGAGGGTCAGCCCGCCGACGCCCGTGTGCGAGACGGTACCTGCCGTCGTCACAAGCCCATGGGCCATCGCTTCGTGATCCATCTCACCCAGCAAGCTGCCACCTGCTACGCGAGCAGTACGTGCTTTGGTGTCGACTCGAACGCTGCGATAGCGCGACAGGTCGATCTGCAAGCCATTGTCGCAGCTGGATTTGCCAGATGCGCTGTGTCCGCCACATTTAACGGCAACGAGCAGATCGTTTTGCCTGGCGAATGTCACGGCACTGCGGACGTCCGCCGCGCCGGTCGGTTGAGCGATCAGGGCGGGGTGCTTATCGAACGACGGGTCGAGTAGTAGCCGGGCTTCATCGTAGCCGCTACCACCAGGCAATAGCAGCTTACCTTTGAGACTGTTACTGAATTCCTGCACCGCAGCACGTGGCAGCGTTACCTCCGCACCGTCACCGGTGATTGCATTGATGTCGGCTTCGACTTTTGTCGGAATATGCAGCAGCGATGCAAATGCGTGGCCAACCGGAAAGGACGCAGCGACGGCTGCCGCAACGGACGACTGGATAAAATGACGGCGATCCATAGCAAAATCCCCTAATTTGTTTTTCTTTTTAGTCAACGAAGCGTACCGATTTTCCTGCTTCGATGCGATCTGAGCTTAAGTGTCCCTCGCGGTGCCAGTAATTTAGCCTATTGTGCAACTTGAGGCGAATCGTCTGCTATTCGAATTGTTGCCACGCTGAGGTCCTCGCCATAGTTGCAGGGCTTCCGATTGTGAACGCATCAAGATCTGATACAGGCGTGCGCATAGTCAAAGCCAGGCGCAAAGTATCGCCGCCTGCCGCGAATTCGTTACAATAACTGCCGGCAACGACGCAGATACCTATGAACATCAAAGACTGGCTCGCTAAAGACTGGCTCGCTTACGATATTTTCGGCAACACGCTCCGCGACTGGGCGATCAGTCTTGTCGTGCTGCTCGCTGCGCTGGCAGTGCTTTTTGTAATACGCCGACTGCTCCGTGGCCGCCTGCATAAACTCGCTGCCGAAGGCGAGCGTGTTTTTCTAAAGGTTTCGGCCCATGTTGTAGGGCAGACCAAGGGCTGGTTCCTGATGCTCATCGCGCTGAACGTATCCTTGCGTAGCATCGAGGCGGGCGACAGGTTCGACGTGTTTTTTGGCCGGCTGCTTATTATCGGCATGCTCGTGCAGCTCGGCCTCTGGGCTGTAGCAGGGCTGGGGCGCTTCATGCTCTTGCGCCGCCAGGAGCAGCTTGAAGAGGATGCCGGTGCAGTCGCCGCCATGGATATTGTCGGTTTTCTGGTCCGGGTAAGTGTATGGGCTATTGTGTTCCTGCTCGCGCTCGACAACCTGGGCGTCAACATCACCGCACTGGTGGCTGGATTAGGCGTAGGCGGAATCGCGGTCGCGCTGGCTGCACAGAACATCATCAGTGACCTGTTCGCGTCGCTATCGATCGTCCTCGACAAGCCCTTTGTGCTTGGTGATTTTCTTGTTATCGACAGCCTTTCCGGAAACGTCGAAAAGGTTGGCATCAAGACGACCCGAGTACGGAGTCTCTCCGGCGAGCAGCTCGTGTTTTCCAACAACGACTTGCTTGGCAGTCGAATCAGAAACTACGGACGCATGTCGGAGCGACGGATCCTGTTCACGATAGGGGTTGTTTACCAGACGTCGGCCGAAAAACTGGAGCAGGTTCCCGAACTCATCAAAGACATCATCGTCAAGCAGGAATCGGCGCGTTTCGACCGGGCACATTTTAAAGCCTTCGGGGCTTACTCACTCGATTTCGAAATCGTCTATTACGTTGAGTCGTCAGACTACGCGCTGTACATGCATATTCAGCAGGCCGTTAATTACGAAATATTCCGCCGCTTTGCTGAAATCGGCATCGAGTTTGCGTATCCGACACAAAAGCTGTTCCTCACACAGGAATAGAGGCTTTGTGCTTTTGCCGCCTGGTCGGCTACCACCAGGTTGCGTACAAGGCGCCCAGCATCAAGACGATGGCAAATGCAGCGACATTGAATCCGGTTGTCGTCGAGGTATCGACGTCTTTGTAGTCAATCGCATCGGGATGTTCTTCTGCCCCTTGAATGGCGGAAACGCCGACGCCTACAGCGATGCACATCAGAAAGACGATTCCCACTCGATCAATGAACGGCAACTCTGGCCACCCCAGTTTGAACGCAACGGAAAACACCGCGGAACCGATCGCTGTTGCAAGAGCGCCGTTCGCCGTCGTGCGCTTCCAGAAGAAACCCAGCAGGAAGATTGCGCATACGCCCGGTGTAAAAAAACCTGTGAATTCCTGAATGTACTGAAACGCCTGCTGGAAATTACCCAGCAGGGGTTTGGCCAGAATCATCGCGGTTATCATCGCGACAAAGCTCGCTGTTCGCCCGACGGTCACCAATTGTCTTTCTGACTCTTCGCCCTTTCTGAAGTGGCGGTACAAATCCATCGTAAAAATTGTCGAAATCGAATTCATCATCGATGCAAGCGAGGAGACGATTGCGGCTATTAAAGCGGCGAACACCAAACCGAGAATACCGGTGGGCAGCAGGTTCATCACAGTTGGATAGGCCTTGTCGGGCGGATCCAGTTCCGGAGCAAGAACAACAGCGGCTACGCCGGGTAGAACGATGATCAACGGCATCAACATCTTCAGGAAGGCGGCGAAAATCATACCTTTCTGCGCTTCGTGCGTGCTTTTCGCGGCCAGGCCACGTTGAATGATGTACTGGTTGAAGCCCCAATAGGATAAGTGCATGACCCACATGCCTCCCACCAGCACCGAGATGCCCGGCAGGTCCATGTAATGGGGTGAGTCTTTCGTAAAAATCAGGTCAAAATGGCCCGGCAGCTTGTCCATCAAAATGCCGAAGCCTGCCAGCGTTCCCTTGCCGCCGGAAACTTCGTTCAACGAAATTATTGCGATCAATATGCCGCCCAGTACCAGCAGCGTGACCTGAATGATGTCGGTGAGTGCGACGGCCTTGAGGCCACCGTAGAGGGAATAGGCGACCGCGAATGTGCCGAGTCCCACCAGTCCCCAGGTAAGGCTAAGCCCCGTAACTGTATTGACGGCCAGCGCGCCAAGCCAGAGGATCGAGGTCAGATTGACGAAGACATAGATTCCGAGCCAGAACACGGCCATGACGTTCCTGACACGGTGATCGAAACGCTGCTCAAGGAACTGCGGCATGGTGTAAATTTCGTGCTTGAGGAAAACCGGCAGGAGCCACTTTCCCACAATGATCAGCGCAATCGCCGCCGTCCATTCGTAGACGCCGATGGCGATACCCAGAACAAATGCGGAGCCTGACATGCCGATGATCTGCTCAGCGGAAATGTTCGCGGCTATCAGCGAGGCGCCGATCGCCCACCACGGCAAATTTCGACCCGCGAGGAAATAGTCGCTCGAGTCCTTTACATGGCCTGCCTTCTCACGCGAGACCCATTGCGCAAGAACCAGCAGTACAAGCGCATAGACCGCTACGACAGTGAGGTCCAGAGTTTGCAGGTACATTGGCGCTTTCCTTCTTATCGTTCTTGCCGGGTCGGCGTCTCCAGATCCCTACCTTTGATTCGCGTACTTCCAGGCGTTGACAAGACTTTCCGTCGGGCAAATCAGTTCGATTCTGTTGCACCTGTATCAATTGTAGCGCAGCTGGCTGCCCTGTAGGCTTAATCGAACGTTAGACGGAATTCTCAGGCTTATTGCAATAGGACGTCAATCGATGAAGCTACTCTATAAGATTTTCGGGGGGCTACTCGTTCTCCTCGTTCTTGCTGTTGGTGGGTTGGCCGTTGCAATCGGCTATACCGCTGACTGCCAGTCTGCGCCGTCCGAGTCCGGTAGCGCCGACTCAATGCAGGCCATTATCTATCGATGCTATGGCTCCACCGAGGTTCTTGAGCTGGTCCAAATTGACAGGCCTGTGCCGACTGGTGACGAGGTGCTCGTGAAGGTCCGTGCCGCGGCTATCAACCCGCTGGACTGGCACTACATGAGAGGTTCTCCGTACTTCATGCGCCTGGCGACAGGGCTCGGGCGGCCAAAAGAAAGACGGTTAGGCGTCGACTTTGCCGGCGTTGTTGAGGCGGTGGGCGCTGGCGTAACGCAATTCAAGCCGGGTGACGAGGTGTTCGGCGGGGGGGGCGGTGCATTTGCGGAGTATGTCATCGTGCCCGAGAATCGTGGGATCGCCCTGATGCCGGGCAATGTAACCTTCCAGCAGGCTGCGTCGGTTCCGATCGCGGGACTGACTGCGATTCAGGCGCTGCGAGACCACGGCGACCTGCAGCCGGGGATGAAAATTCTGATCAACGGCGCCTCAGGCGGAGTCGGCACGTTTGCGGTGCAGATAGCAAAAGCGCTGGGCGCGGACGTAACCGGCGTATGCAGTACTCGCAACGTCGAGATGGTGCGATCCATTGGCGCTGATCACGTTATCGATTACAAGAATGAGAACTACACCGAGAACGATGAACGATATGACCTGATCGTCGACATGGTGGGTAATCATGGCCTGCTGGCGAACACCCGAGTACTTACGCCTGAAGGTACCCTTGTCCTGGTTGGAGGCCCCAGTGGCGACTGGTTGAGGCCATTGGCGGGTCCTGTTAAAGCGCTTTTGCTATCACCTTTCCTGGATCAGGATGTGGGGATAATGCTGGCCGCCCTGACCAAAGAGGACCTGATTGCCATCGCTGACTTGATGCACGCCGGTGCTGTAACGCCCGTGATCGACAGGACGTATTCACTGGATGAGGTCGCCGAGGCCATCCAATACTCCGAAACCGGCCGTGCTCGCGGCAAAATAGTTGTCGATTTGAACTCGAATCTTTAGCGGTGCTGTAACAGGCGGCTGCTCTCCGCGAGAGCAGATGCGAGGCGACCGATCTCAGGGGAGGTCAGCAGCAAGTACCCTGGCGACGCGCTTCTTATAGGCGGCGTGGCAGCCCAGGCAACCGTCTATCATCGACTGATATCCCCGATGCGCTGCTTCGCGGTCGGCGGCTATGGCTGCTGATCGTATCGCCAGTGCCTGCGAATGCACCTGCGAATCCAACTGTTTGAATGCCGGCATTTCTGCCGCCAGTTCCGCGGCCACCAGCTTCACCTGCTCCGGCGGAATTTTCGGATGCTCGGCGATACCGCTGGCGCCATCGGCAATCAGCTCGAAGTCGTCGACCAGCAGACCATCGGTGATCTTCACCAGATCATCGCGCAACTCCTGCATAATCGTCTTCAATGTCAGTGTTTCATCCGGCAGGGTGACAGACGGCGCAAGCGTCAGCACCAAGCAGGCCAGTAACGCGATAATCCTGTTCGCACTCATGCCATTTCTCTCTAACGAGCATTCTTGTTTCCCTGTCAGTGAGTCTACGTCAAGTACCTTGGTTTGTTTAGCTGGGTCTGCAGCCGCCACGTTTGGCGCTATACTCGGCAAAACAAGAAAAGAGACCAATGTCGATGTCTACATTCGCTGATCCCCTCGCGCGCGGCGCGCAAATTGCCGGCAACCGAACGGCGCTTATTTCCGGCGGCCGTCAATTCACCTATCGGGAGTTTCAGTCTCGATGCAGTCGGCTCGCGACCGTCTTGCGGAATGCAGGCGCCAAGCCCGGGGATCGCATTGCAGTGTTGGCGGCGAACTCGCACCACTATATCGAGTGCTACGTAGCCATTCCGGCGGCGGGATTTGTCATCGTACCGCTGAACACTCGACACGCTGAACCGGAACTCCGCTACGCCATGGAGGATGCTGGTGCAAGTATGCTGATTTCCGATCGCGACCCTGGCGCATTACGGGAGATTGTCGATAGTGTCGTTATGGTACCGGACGAGCTTGACGAGCTGATCGAAACGGCGATTGAAACGGAGCTGGGCACGGACGTTACCGAAGAGTCGCTGGCCGGACTGTTCTACACGGGCGGCACGACTGGTGCATCGAAAGGCGTCATGTTGACGCACCGTAATCTAATTGCCAATGCGTACCATTTCATGACCCTTGGGACCCCGTCCAGCGACGCTGTTTCGCTCATTATGGCGCCGCTGTTTCATGCGGCAGGTTCGAATGGCGTTCTGGCCGCGATATGGTCGGGCAGTTGCCAGATTCCGTTGGAAGTATTCGATGCCGCGACGGCGCTGGATCTGATGGAAAAGCATCATGTAACCCATACACTCGGCGTGCCAACGATGATCGCGGCAATCGCCGAGCTGCAACTTGTTGAGCCGCGGGACACAAGCTCACTTCAAGTCATCGCCCATGGTGGCTCACCGGTTGCGACCGAGGTGATCCGACGTGCGGCCGAGGCATTTCCCATGGCGGAGTTCCAGCACGTGTACGGCATGACCGAGGGCTCGCCGCTAGTTACCGGGCTTCGCAATGAACAGGACCTGCTTGACGTGGCGCGGAGTCGTTCCTGTGGCCAGACATTGATCGGCGTGCAGGTTCGCATCATCGATGACGAAGGTGATGAGGTGCCGGTGGGAGACGTTGGAGAGCTTGCCGCTCGTGGCCCGAATATCATGAAGGGTTACTGGAACAAGCCCGAACAAACTGCAGAAGTACTAAAGGATGGCTGGTACCGGTCGGGTGATATGGGCTATATGGACGATGAAGGCTTCGTGTTCCTGGTTGATCGAGCGAAGGATATGATTGTGAGCGGAGGCGAAAACGTCTATTGCTCGGAGGTTGAGGAGGCGCTCTACAAGCACCCCGATGTACTTGAGGCGGCGGTCTTTGGTGTACCCGACGAGGCCTGGGGTGAGGCCGTGCATGCGGTTGTTGTTCCGCGTGGTGAGGTCAAGCCGGAGGAGCTGATAGAATTTTGCCGCCAACACATAGCCGGGTACAAATTGCCGAAGGCTATAACACTGTCCGCCGATGAATTGCCGAAATCGGGCCCGGGCAAAATATTAAAACGTGAGCTGCGCAAGCCTTTCTGGGAGGGGCGCGATTCAAACGTTAATTGACTGGATTTGAGCAATTGATGAAATCGATGCAAAAACGACTCGCCCGCGAGAGAAAAACCATGAGCAAGATGGTCGCGATCTACTGCTCTGCACATCACTCCGCCAAGGAGTTGTGTCCCGAGTGCCAGACGTTTCTCGGCTATGCGGAAACGCGGCTGCGCAAGTGTCCCTACGGCGACGACAAGCCAACCTGTGCCAATTGCCCGGTACACTGCTACAAGCCGGCACAGCGCGAGCATGCCAGGACGATCATGCGGTACGCGGGTCCGCGCATGTTGCTGCGCCATCCGCTGCTGGCCATTGCCCACCAAGTCGATGGTTTCCGCAAAGCCAGGCACCCGGGCGAACTCACGCGCAAGCAACGGCTGGAATCGCGCAAGAAATAGTGACAGTGGAAATGCCACGAATACGACGCCGGACAAGACGGGTACCGGCGTCGCAACAATACTTGCCTATCCTGTTCGTCAGGTGTGAATGGCGACACTGCTTTTGCCAAATCACGGTCGCGTTCCCGGTCTGGATAGCTTGTATAATTGCCGTCGTGCTGAGGACGCAAGCGGCTCCAGGAGTCGCGGCGCGTCACTGACTCGACATTCAGATAGGAGAATTATCATGCAGCTGTCACGATTCGTTTCATTCCTTGTATTGGCCTCGCTTTCGCCACTCGCACAGGCCGGTGTCGAGATGGACCTGGTTACCCGAAACGCGGCGGGGGAAGAAACGGACAGGGCCAAGATCTATGCGCAGTCAAAAATGATCCGCATGGATCAGGGCGGCGGCAATTCGGATGCGTCGATGATTTTTCTTGGCGACCGTTTCATCTATGTCGATCATCGCGAGAAGAGTTACATCGTCATGGACGAAGCGATGTTGAATGAAGTTTCCGCCAAGATCAGCGACGCAATGACGGAAATGGAGGCACAGCTCGCAAACATGCCACCCGAGCAGCGTGCGATGGTTGAGCAGATGATGAAAGGACGCATGAAAGGAATGATGGGCGAACAAGGCGCTGCATCGCCCAAGCCTCGAGTCGAAGCTGTTGGCAGCTCCAAGTGGCGCTCCTATTCGTGTGAGCGATACGCAGTGTTTACGGGCTCGCAAAAAAACCAGGAGGTCTGTGCCGCAAAGCTGGACGACGTTGCCGGTAGTGATGAGGTGATCGAAGCGTTCATCGGCATGGCTGCGTATATCAAGAAGATGACCGATTCGATGCCGATGATGCCGAAGGACGGGCTTAATCCTGGCGAGTTGATGGAGCAGTTTGACGGTTTCCCGGTGCACACGATCGATTATGTTGGCGCTAAGGTGCTTCGCGAGACCTCCCTCGATTCGGTCAGTGAAAAGGCGCTCGATAAAGACATGTTCTCCGCCCCGCCGGGCTACCGGCGCGAGGATCCTCTCGGCCAACGGTAGAGGCTGTGTAGCCTGGATTCTGACCGTGCCGGGACTCGGGCTTTGACACGTCGACCTGCGGCAGCGCGCCCGCAGAGTTGCTAGTTTCCACGATGGTCGTATCGATCGGCGAAGCATCTAATAGTGCTTTCCGATTCGTGCGCCGAATTCATCGGTGCTGTGGAGGCAATAATGTTAGATAAACGCTCCGATCTCGCCGGACCGGGTATCAGCACCTATGAAAAAGTGGACGATATCCTTCCTCGCGATTACACGTCATTGCTGGACAGAAAGCGGACGCAGAAAGCAGTTTACGATGTGAAAGAATACATCGAGAAAGGGCTCGCCAGGGAGCTCAACCTGATGTTGGTCCAGGTGCCCTTAATCGTAGAGGTAGCGTCCGGCATGAACGACATGCTGGACAGGGATGGCTCGAGAACGCCGGTCGATTTCCATTGCGGTTTGGGTATTGATGAACCGATTCACGCCTCCATCGTGCAGGCGGCAACCAAATGGAAGCGTTGGGCACTCCAACAGTTTGATTGCGACGTCGGTGAGGGAATCAACACGGACATGCGTGCTGTCCGGAAAGATTATTTTCTCGATCACGATCACAGCGCCTATGTCGACCAGTGGGACTGGGAGCAGGTCATCACAGCCGAGGACCGGAATCTTGAGTACCTGACCGACATAGTGAAGAAGATCTGGAAGGTCATCACCGGTGCCGAGAAGATGGTTATGGACAAATACCCGGAGCTTCAGGATCCGCGTTTTCCATCACTGCCCGAAGAGTTGCACTTCATTCATGCCGAGGAAATTCTGGCCAAATATCCGGAGTTGCCAAGGAAAGAGCGGGAAACCAGAATCATCGAGGAGTATGGCGCCGTCTTCATCTACGGAATCGGTTGGGTCCTCGACGACGGCTACCCGCATGAGATGAGGGCTGCAGACTACGATGACTGGGTTACCCCGACGATCGAAAAAGACGGCAAGCTGATGCATGGTTTGAACGGTGACATTCTTGTCTATAACCACGTGACCAAGAGACGGCACGAACTTACCTCGATGGGTATCCGGGTCACGCCGGACACGCTAAGAGAGCAAATGAAAATCGCCGATCGAGAAGACGAGCTGACTCAGCCGTACCATCAGATGATTCTGAACAACGAAGTCCCGCTTTCCATTGGCGGCGGCATCGGCCAATCCAGGACACAGATGTTGCTCTTGAGAAAGGCTCATCTCGGTGAGGTCAGCACGACTGTCTGGCCCAAGCAGCTGCATGAGGTTTGCGAAAAGCACAACATCCATGTCCTCAAGTAGTTGTTTATAAACGCTTGATTCACCCGTGCGGGGTCGTGGTCAAAGGCGACCCTGCACCGGCAGCTGCTTGTCGCCACCTTTAGTCAGGCTTATTATTAATCCTGTTGTAGGTTGTACCTATGAGGCAGGAGACGCTCATGAGCGACGAAATTACAGCGATCGAAAAGCAGCTGTACGAGCTGACAAAGCAGCTCAACGAACTTCGCAAGACCAACCGCGGTGGAGAAATTTCGAACTACACATTCTCAACGCTCGATGGCGCCGTAACCTTGCTGGATCTCTTTGGTGATCACGACCATCTGCTACTCATTCATAATATGGGCCAGGGTTGCCGCTACTGCACGCTCTGGGCAGACGGGTTCAACGGTTTTCTGCCGCATCTGGAATCAACGATGTCAGTCGTTTTGGTCTCCAAAGATCCGCCGGATGTGCAGCGCACCTTCGCCAACTCCCGCAACTGGCGTTTTCGCCTCGCCTCGCATGGCGGGGGGGACTATATCCGGGAACAGAACGTTTCGGCGGAAGAGAACAATGCGCCGGGTGCCGTCGTCTATGAGCGCGATGGAGACCGAATTACTCGCAAGAACGCGGCCGTGTTTGGGCCAGGTGATCTTTTCTGCTCGATTTGGAATCTGCTTGGCATGGCTGGCAAGGGCGTCACCGACTGGACACCGCAGTATCGCTACTGGCAACGCCCCGAAAAAATGGACGATGGCGGAGCGAACCTGGCCGAGTAGTGGGCCGGGTAGGTCGTCTGGCGGCAGCAACTTAATTCGCGCATGAGCCCTTCTGCCTGTCCTGACTATTCAGGGTTTGCAGCCATCGTGATATTGAAAACCCCCGCCTGCCGCGCGGCGTCCATGACCTGCACCAGTATCTTGTTATGTGATTTGTCGTCGGCCTGAATCACAACCATACCCTTCGGGAACTCCATATGCAGACGCTCGATATTCGCGCGCACGGCGCGCGGGTCAATCAAGCGTCGGTCAATCCAGATCTCGTTGTTTTCGGTTATTGCGATCAGGACCGTCGGGTTATCTACAAAGCTCTTGTTCGGTGCCTCGGGTTTATTCACGTCGATGCCTTTCTCGTTGATAAACGATGCGGTTACGACAAAGAAAATCAATAATATGAATACGACGTCGAGCATAGGTGTCAGGTTCACCTCACTTTCTCGCGGTTTCGATCTGGTCATCGGACGTTCCTCACGCATTGTAGTTGCCATCAAGAAAGGGGGCAGGCCTGGCAAGCCCGGCGGGAAGGAAAGGCCTGTTTCGGCACCGCCCCCAGTGGTTTGTCGTGGCTCTCAAAACGTCTCGTTATTCCTCCATTTCGAATCGAAACAGATTTTTCAGGCCGCGCGTCTCGTAGGGCACCCCGTCAACGGTTCGCGGCTTGTATTTGAAACGATACGCTGCGGCGATCGCCGCCCGATTGAATACTGACTGCGTGGATTCGAGCACTGTGACGTTAGTAACCTGTCCTTCTGTCGTCACGTCATACTGAACAAGGACTGCCCCTTCGAGTCCTCTTGCGATCGCGGCAGAAGGGTAGGTGGGCGATACCTTGAAGATATTGAACAACGGTCCGTCCCCGTAGTTAATGCCGGTAATTGTCGTACCACTGTCAGGCGGTTTTGGTGCCGGAATATGAACGCCGGGTCCGGCTTCAGGCGGCGTTCTTTCCGCAATCGTGCGGGGCGGCACCAGCGGTTTAACGGGGCGGAGCGGGGCGATCTCCCGTTTGACTATGTCGTTATCGTCTCTGACTTTTGTCAATGTGAGGTCGTGGCGAACGCGGGGTTCACCGATTATTTCCTGACCGGTTGCGATCAGGACTTGCATGACCAGCAGCAAACCGGCAGTGATGGCCGTCGCTCCGATAGCGGATGAAAAAGCGCGTGCAATCATTTTCTATACCTCGCTACTGTCTTGGTGACAGGTATTTCCCGCTCATATACCTAGATCTACTAGGTAATAGAATACATACCTTGAACCAGTAGGTATATATTGACATACCTTGAGGTTCGAGGTATCGTAAAGAGCTACGTCAAGCAAGAGTCAATGCGCCTTATGGGTCAGAGCAATCCTCCATTCATGAGCGGTGTTCCCGAGTTGCTTTTGCTTCGGCTGCTGGCCCAGCGCGAGATGTACGGCTATGAGCTGGTCAAGTCGGTCAAGCTGGTGACGCTGGAGGCGATCTCTCTGGGCGAAGGCGTTATATATCCCGTGCTGCACGGGCTAGAACGAAAAGGGGCTCTGAAGGCCAAACGCAAAGCTGTTGGCGGGCGTACCCGTGTTTATTACTCGCTGACTGCCAAAGGCAAACAACGGCTGCGACGTCTCGAAGACGACTGGCAGCGCATTCAAGGCGGCGTCAATGCCGCACTAGGCGAAGCCAGCCATGCCTGATCGTGACTTCGACAGGCTTAGGACAAAACTACTCAAAACCGGGGTGGTCCCAAGACATGTCGCTCGTCTCGTATCAGAATTGTCCGAGCACTTCGACGACCTGGAATGCGAGGGAATAGAGCAGGGACTCTCGCCGCAGGCCGCCAGCGCGCATGCAGAGGCTCGTATTGGCTCAACCAGTGACATTGTCCAGCAGGTTCTAAGGCAGCCCGAATTGCGGGGTTGGCCGTACCGATATCCGAGGCTGGCAAGAATTCTGCTGCCAATTATCTACGTTACGCTGCTTCCTGCGGCGCCGATTTTTGCTGGTGTTGCGTACGCGCCGGCGATTGGCCGGTGGCTGGCATGCTTCGTTTTGAGCGGGCTTGTCACGGCGACGATGATGCTGGTAATGCAGATCGCGATTCTCGTTTCCTGATTTGCATGGTTCGCCACAGGTTTGTCTGTTCCGGACCGGCGCAGAAGAGCAGCGCATGTATCCAGGGCGGCAATCGTCCGTATACGGTGCCGGGCCCATTGTGCTGAAATTGCGTAAAACCCTAATTGCCATGCGTATTCGATCCCCTAAGCTAGGGCCTTAATCCTCTGAAAAATCAAGGAAACGGTGGATTCCGCCGTGCCATTACTGGGTCCCGGAGTAGTTATGAAAATTCAAACAGTTCTGATTATTGGTCTCGCCGCAGGCGTCATCGGTTGTTCTGAGAAAGAGCAGGCGGCGCCGACGGAGGAGACTTCGGCGCCGGTCGCCGCGGTTGAAGCTGCGGTTGAAGCTGCGGTAGAAGATCAATCCTCAATGGGCACGATGGCGTTTCTCGAACACATGCATCATCACGCCAGTCAGTTGGGACAACTAAACGCTGCGCTGGAAGTGGGTAGTCTCGCAGCCGCTCAGCGGCCAGCCTACTGGTTATCCGGGCACGAAGAAGTGAGTGGCGTGCCCGAGGGTTGGCAGGTGTTTATCGATGGTATGCGCGACGCCGCAAATGGGGTGGACAGCGCTCGCGATATTAAGGAAGCGCGTGCCGCCGCGCTGCAGATTGAGGCGAGCTGCCGTGGATGTCACGCCGCCGCCGGAGTAGACGTAGCCGATTTGCGGTCGGAGTAGGCCTCTGCCGCAACAAGCGATGACATAACCAGCGCCCGTCTACGAGCGCTGGTTGGCGTTGTGCCTCAAAGCTGCCGCCAGCCTATGGATACACCGGATACCTGAAATTTGGTGCGACTACTTTGTAGTGTGGTTGCAGGAACATCACGATGTCGGTCAGCTCCTTAACCGTCATGTGATCGTTGTAGACATACATCCTGGATTCGTCGTTCTCAGACACTACCTCTTCGGCATAGCCGGTCGCCAGTTTGTGCGACGGATTGATAATTGCCGTCACAAGCTGGCCGTAGGTCTTGACCTGCGTCACTGTGCCACCCAGTTCGACATAGGGCGGCTCCTGGCCCGGAATGCCCGGCAGCTGCTCACCTTTGATTGAGTGACATTGATGACACTGCATGTAGAGAAAGGCCTCACGACCGGCCTGGGCGTCTCCGTCTGGCAGTCGAAAGCCTCGTTGTGACATCACGGTACCTTGATCGCACGCCATAAGTGCGAACAGGGTTACCACGATTAGCGTCAGTACAGATCGTGCTTTCATGACAAGCCTCCTGATCGAGCAAGCTCGAATCATTTGCCATTTACATGTAGCACGGACAAGCACTTAGCAGAATCAGGGGAATCCGCATCGGTTTTAGACGCTGCCATAAGCGCGCAATGGCGCCGCAAGTTCGTATGCGCGCGCAAGAAGTCCAGCCATTTAGCTTCAATGTGAACCTGTTTTGGCGCAGCGAAACCGATGTGATGTTGATTTTCGCGGTGCTTCACCGATGTATGAATGGGGCGCCGCAATGCCAGCGGGCCCTCGTCCATTGCGGATCCTCCCCAACCCAGATCCTCCCGAGCCCTTGCATATAAGCCGAATTCGAGCGGATAGATCTGACAAAACGGACGCCGACGGGACAGGCGGCGCTTCGTGCGTGGCGCCGACGCAACAAACTTTCGTTGACTTCGCGGCTCGGATAGGAGAAATATGTTAACTGGGCCAACTATTTGATGTGGCCTATTCGCAACACCATGGTTCGAAAATTAATTGCGATTCTTTTCCAAATTAGGGGGAGCGAAAATGAAATTCAACGTACTACTCGAAAAAGGGCTCGGTTTTGCCCTCGTATTTTCGATCTTTTCGATTGGACCCGCGACCGTAATTGCGCAAGAAACTGCAGCTAATGAAACGGTCGAGGAGGTCGTCGTCACGGGATCACGCATCCGCAGAGATCCGCTGAGCGAGGCGGCTGCGATCATGGACATCGGGGCCGAAAAGCTCGATCAATCTGGATTCACCAACCTCGGTGATGCACTGCAGAATCTTCCGATCACGGGATCTGCACCCAACTCACAGTTCAACGTGCCCGGCAACGCCGGTTTTCCGCAGGACGGCGCGGGCATTGGTGCCGGTGGCGTGCAACTTTCGCTTCGGAATCTGGAAGCCAAACGCACATTGATTCTGGTTGACGGCAAGCGCTGGATTGCTGGCGCGTCTGCCTCGGGAGTGCCGAGTACCGTCGATCTGAATACCTTGCCGGCGAATATGGTCAAGCGTATCGAAGTATTGCAGGACGGCGCATCGGCCATCTACGGCTCTGATGCCATTGGTGGTGTTATCAATGTTATTACCAACTCGGAATTCGAGGGATTCAAAGTCGATACCCAATACGGTGAATATCTGTCCGAAGGCGATGGTGCGTCGTCAGAGCTGGGCCTATTGTGGGGCGGCGGCAATGACACAACGCATTTCGTACTCAGTGCTGCCTATCACAACGAGGGCGACATCGAGACTGCCGACCGTGCAGTATCGGCATTTCCGAACGCGAACGGCACGAGTTGTGCCGACGGTGGCTGTTCTTCGTTTACGCCGCAGGCGCGACTGATTTTCGGCCCTAACTATGCTGGTGGCGCTGATATTACGTTGAACGATGGCGTGTTGAATGACGGTGGGGCAAACATTCCGGTTTTTGATCCGAACAATCCGTTTGCCGATGATTTCCACGAGTTTAGTACCGCCGATCGATTCAATTTCAATGGTCCGGGATATAACTTCATCAGGACGCCGAACGAGCGGATCAACCTCTATGCGTCCGTCGATCATAATTTGACCGACAATCTCAAGCTGGTGACGCGTGTGTCCTACACCAACCGGACGTCTGCGACCAAAGCTGCGCCGGAGCCGCTGTGTTTAGGTAATGATTGTGGCAACCGCATTAACGATAATTTCTTCATTTCCGCACTCAATCCTTTCAATCCGTTTGGCGTTGATCTTTCGGTTGCGCTGGGCACGATGGACTTCTTTGGCCGCAGGCCACTGGAATCCGGCGGGCGCCGCTTCTTCCAGGACATCAACACCTACATGCTCAGCCTCGGTCTCGAGGGCGAGTTTGAGGCCGGTGCCCGAACGATGTACTGGGATCTGACCGGAAGCTACGGCGACAACCGCGGTTTCCAGGAGAAATACGGTGCGCATAACGCAGCCAAACTGCAGGTTGCCATGGGCGATCCTGCGGTCTGCGCAGCTACACCTAATTGCGTGCCGTTCAACTTCTTCGGCGGCCAGGGACCGAACGGCGAAGGATCGATAACCCAAGAAATGCTCGACTTCGTCGGCTATGTACAACGTGATTTCAGCGAGCAGACATTGGAAGATTTCGCGTTCAATATCACAGGCGATATCGCTTCGCTGCCCGCTGGTGAAATGGCATTTGCCGCCGGCGTCGAGTATCGCGAACATGCCGGCTCTTATCGACCGGATCCGATCGCGGAACGGGGAGAAACAGCAGGTATCCCGGCGGGTGCCACAGCCGGCGCCTTTGATGTGACGGAGTTTTATGGAGAATTGGTTATTCCGCTGCTCTCTGGAGGCGCAGGTGCGGACTTGCTGGAAGTTAGTCTTGCCGCGCGTGCTTCGGACTACAGTACCTCAGGGTCCGAATCGACATACAAAGCCGGCATTCTCTGGCGACCGATCGAAGAATTGTCGGCGCGTGCATCGATCTCCAGTGGCTTCCGGGCGCCGGGTATCGGCGAGTTATTTGGCGGCGCGGCACGTGAGGATTTTACTTTCCTGGATCCCTGCGCCGACGTTCTCGGGACGATCCTGGACGCTGACGGCGGACGAGCAGATACGACCGGACCACAGCCGCAAAATATTATCGACAACTGTGCAACGCTTGGCGTTGGGCCCGGACTTGCACAGACCAATCCTCAGCTGTCAGCCGTTTCCCAAGGTAACTCAGCTCTGATTGCGGAAACGTCGGACAACTGGTCCGTCGGCATGGTCTGGCGCCCTTCTTTTGCGCAGGACGCCGGGTGGACCGAAGGAATCACGGCATCGATCGATTTCTATAATGTCGAAATCGATGACGCGGTTCAGGGTTTCGACGCGGGCGAAGTTATCACGGCCTGTGTCGACACGCTTGACCCGTTCTTTTGTGACTCCGTGCCACGGAATGTTGCTGGTCGAATCGGTCTGGTTGACAACCAGCTTCAGAACATCGGCGCGATCGAGGCTTCCGGAGTCGATCTGATGCTCAACTATGTCGGTCCGGATACGCGCATGGGGCAGTTCAACGTAACCGTCAATGCGACACACCTCGACGAGTACATCGAGCGTACGTCAAATCCTGATGGCAGCGTATCTGAGAAAGACTTCACCGGCGTGCACACGAATGAGACGTTCGCGCGTGCATTCCCGGACTGGCGGGCAGTAACGAGCGTGGACTGGGCATATAATCGGTGGAGCGCCAACCTGGCCTTTCGCTGGACCGACTCCATGAGACTGGACACCGACGGTAGTGAGTTGGATTCAGCAATGTTTACTGATCTGCAGGTTCGTTACAATCCAGAAATCATGGACGAGGCCCTGACGTTCGCGCTTGGATTCAACAATCTGTTTGATGAAGATCCACCTCCCTGTGATGATTGCGGCGGACCCGGTGTGAGCATCGTCGTGCACGATATTCCTGGAACGGTTGCCTACATGCGCGTGACGTACCAGCCCAACTAGTTGGCAATATTGAAGAGTCGACTGAACGGCCCCTTCGGGGGCCGTTTTTTTTCGCGCCAAAAAAAAAGCCCCGCACTTGGCGGGGCTTTGAATGGTTCGTCTTCGGATTTTATCGGCCGAAATAGAAGCGACCCGATAGCGTGTAGGAACTCACGTCGTCGCTCCAGCTCGCGCCAAGACCCAGCGCGAAGGCATCGGTAAAGCTATACAGACCGCCGACGCCAAAACCGGTATCACCACCGCTGTCACTGAAATCCACATAATTGATGCCGGCGTTCAGTTCGAGCAGATCGCTGGCAGCAACGCGTACGCCCAGACCGAGGCCGAGGCCGCTGTCATCGACGCTGCCAAAACCCGATGCGTCGAGTTCGACATACTCGTAGGAGATGGTGGTAACCAAGTCGACCGCAGACGTAAGCGTTGTGTGCCAGCCTAAACCGGCGCTTAGGTTGGTCGCATCAATACCGAAATCCAGCCCGGCAGCCTGGTAGCCGCCAAATACATGAAACTCTTCGTTCAGCGCGTAGGAGCCGCCGAGACCAAAGCCGTCACCGTCGACGTCCACGTCATCGTATTCAACATTGCCGTAGCTAAGTTGGAAGTAGTTGTAGTCAAATTCTTTCGCGGTGGCCGAGGCCGAAAATGCGATAAGCAGTAGTACTATTGTTGAACGCAACATTGCGCTCTCCTTCAATTGAATGCCCAAGAAATGCGAATGCTAACTTCGCAGGCGCTCAACGATGCGTATTGGGTCACGTTTTTCGAGCCCGCCGCATTATTGTCAAATCGACGAATCCGGCTTTCAGGCGATGATTACAGGGACTCCAGCAGCGCCTCGATTTCTTCCACCTGGCCTTCTACTACCGGCTGAAATTTGCCAAGTGAGCAACGTGCACCTGTGGTCCATGCGCCGCCCCATTGCCAGGGCCAGCGACGGTACCAGGGATAGTCGAACCAGTCGGCGACCTGGAAGCTGTCCATATCGCACATTCGTCGGCCACTAAACGACTTTATGACCAGCACGTCGCCACGTCGAAGATCATGGCAACGGCCGCGTAGCGTATTAATCCAGAGTTTGCCGCGGCGGCCTTCGAACAGAATATGACGATCGCCAAGAGGGCGGAAACCGCGATATTCGGAGTCCGACAAGCAACGTTTTGATTCGCCAAATTCTGCGGGGTCGAGCTGCAAGGTCAGTATCTCGTCAATATCCGCCTCGACCGCCTGACGCCGGGCCGCGTAGTCAGGTGCCGTGGCGCAACCGGTGAAGAGCAGGGTGGCCGCGATTGTCAGCCAGGTGGCCTTCCTCATTGCATCCATGAATTGCTCCTTTCGTAGCCTGTTCTGAAACGCTAACACGCATTCTTGGCGACGCGAATAGGTGATTTGTGCAGTCGGGCGCCCCGTTTTGCGGACGTTGGGCGGATAGCGGCCGGCTTCGACAGGCCAGGCAGATCCGCGCGTCAATAGCCGCCTGTCCATTCGTTCTTTCCGCAGTAAAGCCGCGAATCGATTAGTAGTTGTCCGTACACAACTTGACTCGAATCTCATATGTAGAGATAGTCAGACAGTAAGACTCCTGTTGTTTTAGGACAACAGGCCGTCAGGGTCCGTAAAGCGTTTATCGGTAATGGCGTGTTTGAACCCGGAGATTGCTGAAAAAAATACATAATAGTCAACGGGTTACACTAAATAACGGACTTTTCACTTCGTTGGAGACCTATTCAAATGAACGATAATTATCTTAAAACCGGATACAGGACAGCGCTCCTCAGTCTGCTTGTGCCCTTAGCTGTTGCTCTTCCGCAACAGAGTTTTGCGCAAGATGACGAAATGATTGAGGAAATTGTGACGACAGGTACGCGAGCACGTGAACGCTCGGTGTCCGAGTCCATGGTGCCGATCGACGTTATCAGTGCCGAGGATTTCAGCAACCAGGGCGATACGGATCTGAGCAATCTGCTGCGTACGGTTGTTCCTTCCTACAACGTGAACACCCAGCCAATCAGCGATGCGGCAACGATCGTGCGTCCTGCCAACCTGCGAGGGCTCGCTCCCGACCACACGCTGGTGCTCATAAACGGCAAGCGTCGTCACCGCGCGGCGGTAATTTACTGGCTGGGCAACGGCGTTTCTGATGGCGCACAGGGTCCCGATATTTCGGCGATTCCGTCTATTGCTTTGAAGCAGGTTGAAGTGCTTCGTGACGGCGCGTCTGCGCAATACGGATCGGATGCCATCGCCGGAGTCATGAACTTTATCCTCAAAGACTCCATTGACGGCGCATCGATTGAAGCAAAATACGGCGAGTTCCAGGAAGGTGATGGCCAGGCTTTCTCCGTGATGGGCAACATTGGTCTGCCGCTTGGCAGCGACGGTTTTGCCAACCTGAGCTTTGAGTACGGTGAAACCGATCCGACCGATCGCAGCGTGCAGCGTGACGATGCCGCGGGTCTGATTGCTGCAGGTAATACGGCGGTCGCCAATCCTGCACAGGTCTGGGGTTCGCCGGAAGTTGCCGATGAGATCAAGCTCTGGGGCAACTTTGGTATCGAACTGGACAACAACGCACAGCTCTACGCGCATACGAACTATGTATCGAAGACGGTAACGGGCGGCTTCTATTTTCGTAATCCCAATAACCGAGGCTCAGTATATAGCGCCGATAGTGGCGCGACGCTGCTGATCGGCGATCTGCTGGATGCACAGGACGGCGTACTGGACGGATCTGCTGGCTGCCCGGTCGTTACCGTTACCAACAATGTGCCGGACCCGACTGCGCTGGCGCAGGTGTTTGCTGACGACAACTGCTTCAGCTTCCAGGAAGTCTTCCCAGGTGGATTCACGCCGTCGTTTGGCGGTGACCTGACTGACTACTCGATTGTGGCTGGTATTAAGGGCGAATCATCGGGTGGCTGGTACTGGGATGCGAGCATTGGCTACGGCCTGAACGAAGTGGATTTCTTCATTAACAACACCGTGAACGCGTCCTTGGGGCCTGCTACGCCGACGAGTTTTGATCCGGGTTTGTATGAGCAGGAAGAGTTCAACGTGAACCTGGATGCTGCCCGCGCCCTGGGCGACAACGCCAACATCGGTGTCGGTGTGGAGTATCGTGACGAGTCGTTCAAGATCGGTATCGGCCAGCTCGAGTCCTACCAGATCGGCCCGCTGGCCGACCAGGGATTCAGCGCGGCTTCCAATGGCTTCCCGGGCTTTGGCGACATCGCCGCCGGATCCTGGAGCCGCGGCAACTTCGCGGTTTATGCTGATATCGAGCTGCAGCTGGCTGACAACTGGATGGTCGGTGTTGCCACCCGCTATGAAGACTTCGATGACTTCGGAACGACAATGAACGGCAAGATCTCGACCAACTACCGCGTCAGCGACACGCTTGCTCTGCGCGGTAGCTTGAGCAGCGGTTTCCGTGCACCGACTCCGGGCCAGTCAAATGCGTTCAACGTATCGACCGAGTTTGACCTGGTCCTTATGGATCTCGTTAATAACGGCACGATTCCGTCATCATCTCCTGTTGCTGCCGTGAGGGGTGGTCAGCCGCTTGACCCTGAAGAGTCGATCAACATTTCCGTTGGTGCGATATTTGACGTCGGCCCAGTTAGCGTAACTGCGGACTACTTCAACATTGACATGACCGATCGCATCACGGTATCGCAGCTTTTCTCGCTGACTCAGCAAGAGATTGACGATCTGATCGCAGAGGGTGTAACGAGCGCCGGCAACTTGCAGAACTTCCGTTTCTTCACCAACGACTTCGATACGGAAACATCCGGTGTCGATATCGTTGCGACGACCGCAGCGGATATGGCCGGCGGTACAACGGACTTCTCGCTCGCGTTCAACTACACCAAGACTGACGTAACCAAGTCGAACCCGGATACAGTCGACGCAACCCGTATTCGAGAGTTGGAGGACGGTCTCCCCGACATCCGTTATTCAATCACTGCTAACCACATGAACGGTGACTGGCGCTTCCTTGGCCGTATCAGTTACTACGATGACTGGTTCGACTCTGAAGACGGCAATGACTACGGCGGTGAGTTCCTCGTGGACCTCGAAGGCGCCTACAATGTCACGGAGCAGTTCAGTCTGGTGCTTGGTGCACAAAACGTGTTCGATCAGACGCCGGAAGATAACCCGGGTGCGGCAAGCGGCGTTGGCAACAAGTACAGCCAATTCTCGCCATTCGGCTTCAACGGTGGTTTCTGGTACGCACGCGCCAAGTACGACTTCTAGTCACGGCTTGACGCAAAAGGCAAAAAGAATGCCCGCACTTGTTGCGGGTATTTTTTTGCGCCTGTTATCCGTTTCTGTAGATGTAGCTGTAGGCATTGATCGCTGGAACGCCGCCTAAGTGCGCGTACAGGACTTTCGATCCAGCCGGGAAATAGCCCTTTCGTACCAGGTCGATCATGCCCTGCATGGACTTACCCTCGTAGACGGGGTCAGTCATCATGCCCTCCATGCGGGCGCACAGCCGAATGGCGTCATTGGTCTCCGCCGATGGCACGCCGTAGACGGGATAAGCGTAGTCCTCGAGCAGAACAACATCATCGGCGGTTATCTCACGGTCCAGTTCGACCAGTTGCGCGGTTTTTTGAGCGATGTCCAGCACCTGGGCCCGGGCCTGTCCTGGCGTGCATGAGGCATCGATGCCGATGACCCTGCTCGCGCGGCCGTCCTTGGCAAAACCCACGATCATGCCAGCGTGAGTCGAGCCGGTGACTGTACAGACGACAATGTAGTCGAAGTGGATGCCCAGCTCGGACTCCTGCACCCGCACTTCCTCGGCAAACCCGACAAAACCGAGTCCACCGTATTTGTGCACCGACGCCCCGGCCGGAATCGGGTAGGGAATACCGCCCCGGTCTCTGACGTCCTGCAGCGCACGTTCCCAACTCTCGCGAATACCGATGTCGAAGCCTTCGTCGACCAGGTCGATCTCAGCGCCCATAACCCGGCTCATTAGTATGTTGCCAACCCGGTCATAGACGGCATCCTCGAAAGGCACCCAGCTTTCCTGGACCAGCCGGCATTTCATGCCCAGCTTTGCGGCGACGGCTGCGACCTGGCGCGTATGGTTCGACTGCACGCCGCCAATCGTGACCAGCGTGTCGGCCTTCGCTGCAATCGCGTCGGGCACGATGTACTCGAGCTTGCGGACCTTGTTACCGCCAAAAGCCAGCCCCGAGTTGCAGTCCTCGCGCTTGGCGTACAGCTCGACCTCGCCGCCGAGATGTTCAGACAGGCGCGACAGTTTCTCGATGGGCGTCGGTCCAAAAGTCAGTGGATAGCGTTCGAATTTTTCAAGCATGGGGAATCCTCTCATCCCATAATAATCTGTCAACAACCCTGACGGCCAGCGTCGTTCAGTATGGTAACGTGTGCAGGTTGGAGTGTTGCATTGGCTCGCTCCGGCTGCGTGGCGGCTGGGCCGCGGAGGGTAGGGCACTGAATGTTCTTTTGATTATTCTGATCCTGCTTGTGGTTACGCGTGCATTCGCGGAGCTGGCTGAGCGCGCCCAATTGCCCGGACTGGTTGGTGAACTTGTCGCCGGTGTTTTCCTCGGGTTTCTGCTGCAACGATTCCAGGGGCTGGTACCGTCGATCTGGTTTGCGGCGAACAGTGACCTGTTTGCCGGGCTCGCCGATCTCGGTATGTTCTTCCTAATGTTGCTGGCAGGTATTCGAATGGAGCCGCTGGACTTCGCGAGGTCTTCCAAGTCGGCAGTATTTATCGCTTTAGGTGGCATGCTGGTCCCGGTTAGTGCCGGATTCGGCCTGGGTATTCTGGTTCTCCCGGATTCGTCGTTCAAAGTCGCACAATGCCTGTTCCTGGGCGTCGCCCTGGCGATCACTGCGGTACCGGTGGCTGTACGCATGTTCATGGATCTTGGTGCCCTCGACTCCAGGGTGGGCAAGGCAGTGATTGCTGCTGCGCTCTGGGATGACGTGCTCAGCTTGTTCCTGATGGCGCTGCTACTGGCCGCGATTGGCGGGGGTGGAACCGGCGCTTTCACTTTTGACAGCCTGCTGCCCGTAGTCGGAAAGGTATTGCTGTTTTTTGCGATAACCATTCCGGTGGGGCTGTATGTCTTTCCGTTCATTGGTGGGTACTTCAGGCACCTGAGCTTCCCCGAAGTGGATTTCAGCATGTTGCTCATTGGAGCCCTCGCGTATGCCATTCTTGCCGAGGTTATGGAGCTTCATCTCATCATTGGCGCGTTTCTTGCCGGCATGTTTTTTCATCCGAAGATTGTCAATAAAGAAATCTATGAGCGTGTCGAACAGCAGATGTCCGGACTTACACGGGGATTCCTTGCGCCGATATTTTTCGTGTCCGTCGGCTTCCATCTCGATTTCAGCAGTGTGAGCCAGGTGCCGGTTTTCGTAATTACAATGACGCTGCTTGCGCTCGCCAGTAAAATGATCGGTTCGGGACTTCCGGCTTTCTGGGCTGGATTCTCAAGACGTGAGTCTGTTCTGGTCGGCGTGGGTATGAGTGGCCGAGGCGCCGTCGAGCTGATAATCGCCGGTGTTGCGCTCGAGGCCGGTCTCTTCTTGCAGCCGAGCCCACCGGGCGTAATTGTGCAGAGTCTGTTCTCGGCAATCGTCATTATGGCGCTGGTGACAACGGTGGCAACGCCGATTGTTCTGCGGTTGTTGTGGAAGCACTGATCAAGTCTATTCGTGGTGCAAACGGATTATTGCTAGACGGAGGTCAGGTCAAGAACTCGCTAGTCAACTTTGTGAAGCGTTAAGAACATCGCTTTGTCGAGAGCAACAAAAAAATCCTGGTAGGTGTTGGCATCCGTGACGCTGTTCTCGCCAATGCGCGCATTGGTGCGCACGGAAATGCGTCTGCCGTCTCTTTCGACCACGGTTACCGTCATTCGCATCGTGTACTCGTGTAGTCGCGTCGCGGTGACCGTGCCGAGTTCAGAATCAGCCTGGTCAATCGTAAAACCCAGGTCTTGAAGTGTCGCGATCACTGACCGCATCGTCATCGCCTTGTCCAGGGTGTCGTACACGCGTGTCTGGATCTGGCGGGTTTCGAGTTGCGTACCGGCGCCGGCGACGTTTGCCGGGGATGTCGCACAGCCGGCCAGCAGACACAGGCTCAACACTGAATATAGACCGAGCGACCTGATCATTTCGCACCTACCTGTAGAAAGAGGGACTTGCGCAAGTTATCGAAAATTGTCTGATAGGTTTGAGCGTCGTCGATACGCTCAAGGGCCTTGATCCGATCCATCTTGTCATATATTACGCGCTGAATCGTTATGCGTGCCGTGAATTCGTCACCGCGCGCAAGGCTCGGTAACACGACCAGTGTCAGCGTAATGTGCTGGTCGTCCTGTGCTGTCGACATGGCGTCGCAATCGTTGCCACCGCCCATGACGCACAGCAGATCCAACACAAAAAGCCCCGACTTCTCGGCTTTGGAGTCCGCATCGGTGACCTTGGATGCTGTGATGACGCCCAGCGGTTTTTCGATGCGCTCAATGTTGAATTCCATGTCCTGAAGTACGGCGATGGTGGCCGTAAGAATATCTATCTCGGACGGCGCCGCTAGTGTTCTAGTCTGCATCGATCGCACGTCAAGCGTGCTCTCCGGTAGCCGCAGCGCGGCTTCCGGAATCGACACCGCACAACCGCTCAGTACAGCGATCGGCAACAACGAGAAGAGCGCGCGGCTCACTAGAACCTCGACGTGTGATAGGAGAAATCGCGGACCATATTATTTCCATCAAACTTGATGATGACCGTCAGGGTTCGTTGCGAACTGGAGCTGGACCCCGCACTTGTAGAGCCGACTCCCGCTCCGCCACCGGAGCTTCCGAAGATCAGTCCGACTATTGTGCCGCTGCTCTTCGAATAGGTCACATCGCTCGATATCTTGTCGTAGATCCAGGTTTCCTGGCGTTGCTCATCGGTTGTTACGATATTCGGGGAACCGAGTACGGTCGCTACTTCCGCCGCTGACATGCCCAGGCGAATTTCTTTCTGTACAGTTCCGACAGTGACCCGGTCGATATCATCGGCCTCACGTACGTCGGCGGCGTGGTGCGTAGCGCTGCAGCCGAAAGCCAATAGAGCTGCCAGCGTAGCAAACGCAAGGTTTCGTGTGTTTTTCATCGTTTCATCCTCCACGCAGCAGGGGTGCGGCAATTATGATGGTACGCCTCCCTGCGGGCATGGCAATACGGATTGTCCGATGAAACTCTGATGCTTTGCTGAGGGCGCACGAACTGCGCCAAGCGGATAAACTGACGACTGGAAAATCAAGCAGGGAGCTCCCGGTGGAACGCAATGAACTCGAGACGCTCAGAGATGCCTACAGGCAGCTGGAGAACCCGTCGCTGGCGATACGCATAAGCTCAGCGCTCGGCATGCCCGTAGAGGCCGTGACACGTGAGATAGGCAAGCGGGCGCCGGCGGCGGTAGTCGAGGCTGTCAGTAAGTCGAGTCAAAAAGCCCTGGAATTTGTGCTGCAGAGTTCGATGCGCAGTGTCAAGGATGAGACGCAGGCGACGGCAAGTCCGCGGCTGCACACGGCTGCGGCCATGACGACAGGCGCCGTTGCCGGCTTTTTCGGCATCGAGACGCTGATCGTGGAGCTTCCGGTAACCACCGGCATCATGTTTCGCTCGATTGCGGATATTGCGCGCGCGGAAGGTGAGTCGCCGCAGGATCCGGAAACACTGATCAACTGTATGCAGGTTTTCGCGTTGGGCAGTCGTACATCGGATAAGGACGATGCAGCTGAGACCTCTTACTACGGCGTTCGCGTGGCGCTGAGCAAGGCCGTTGCGGATGCGCTGCAATATGTAGCGGCACATGGCATGGGCAGTGCCAGCGCGCCGGCGCTTGTGCGATTGATTTCATCCCTCGCGAGTCGCTTCGGCGTTGTCGTGACGCAGAAGGCGATGGCGCAAACCATTCCAATAATTGGCGCCATCGGCGGTGGTCTCGTCAATACGGTGTTCATATCCCATTTTCAGGATATGGCTCGTGGGCATTTCGCAATTCGACGCCTGGAGCGGCAGTACGGAACAGAGGTTGTGCAGAACGCCTATCTCGAGCTTCGCCCGGAGTAGGTAAAGGAAACTTACTGTTGTTTCCCGGCGTCGGCCGCCCGCAGCAATTACTGCGGCGCGATGTTGGGGTAGCGTTTTACGGCGAGGCCGGGTCAGGCACCATGATAACCGCTTCCTTGTAGTTTCGCATGCTCAAGTTCTTCGGCGAGACGATTCGTTTCCGTAGCCCGTGCTTTCGAGAAGCGCGTGATAAGAAGATAGAGCACTGGTGTCAAATAGAGTGTGAATAAGGCAGAGATACCGAGTCCGCCAAACACGACCCAACCGATCGAGTGGCGTGCTTCAGCACCGGCGCCGGTACCGAGAATCAACGGCAGGCCACCCAGTACGGTCGAAACCAGCGTCATCATGACCGGACGCAAGCGCCGCGCAGCGCCTTGCTCGATAGCATCGCGCACGCCGAGACCGCGGTCGCGCAACTGGTCTGCGAATTCGACTACGAGCACGCTGTTTTTGGCCATCAAGCCGATTAACAGCACGAGCCCGATTTGTGAGTAGATATTTAGCGAAGTGCCTGTGAGGAGCAATGCAAATATTGCGGCAGCAACACCGAAAGGAACAATTAGCGTGACGACCAGCGCGCTCGTGAAACCCTCAAACTGCGCAGCAAGAACGAGGAAGATTACGAGAATTGCGATGATGTAGGTGAACGCAACTTCGCGTGAGGTTTCTTCGAGCGTTGCTGCTTCACCGAGGAAAATCAGCGATACATTCTCGGGCAGAACTTCGGCGCCAAGCGCACGAAGATCATCGACAGCGGATTGCAGCGGATACGAATCCGCCATTTCGATCTGGATTTCGATGCTGCGCCGTTGCTTATTTCGGTTGAGCTCAGTAGCAACACCTTCCTCCTTCAATGTAACGAGGCTGGATAGTGGCACGAGCTCGCCATTGTTGGCACTGACATAGAGGTTTACGAGATCTGACGGATCGTTAATTTCGCCGCTGGCAGATTCGAGCAGAATTGGTACGGCCTCATCGTCAATATTGAGATCGATTAGTTCATCGCCGTCGATCATGGCGCGCAGCGTTGCCGCGAGCGATGGCAGATCGACTCCCAGGTCGGCAGCGCGACGCCGGTCGATTTCAACTGACAACTGCGGCTGAGTCGGATCAAACGATATGCGTGGACGGCTCAGGTCGGTCAGGCGGTCCTCGATTGCCGTCGCATAGACCTTGCTGGCCGCAAAGATATCGTCATAGTCGTTGCCAAGCAGCGCGATACTGATGCCGCCGCCCCGGCGGCGAAGGTTCAGGCTGTTACCACTCCAAACGCCTGCGCGAACGCCGGGAATTGCGGCGAGTGGCTCACTCAATTCTTCCATGATGTCCTGCTGACTACGCTCGCGTTCACTCCAATCGACCAACGGCAAGGAAACAAAGGAACGATTTGGGTCCCATCGGCCGATTGTGCTGTAGATTGAACGGGCATCTCCACTGTCGACATAAGGCTGCAGAATTTCCTCGATCTTGATGGTTTGACGATCCATGAAATTAAGGCCCACCCCATCGGGTCCGCTGGCGAAGATCCGCACCAGGCCGCGGTCTTCAGGCGGGATAAGCTCTCGATCCAGCGACTTGTAGGCAACACCCGCGCCTATAGCAAACAGTAGCGCCAGGGCCAAAGGTATTAACGGACGTGCCAACAGTGTGGACAGCGAGCGCCGGTAGGCGCCTGCAAAAGCGTCGCCGAATGCAGCGAGAAATACAGGCACTCTTGATGCGTCAGCGCTCTTGATGAGGCGCGCCGCCGCTGCCGGGACGAGGGACAGTGCGACGAAACTGGAGATGATAACGGCCGATGCGAGCACCAGGCCAAATTCCCTGAATAGTCGGCCCGCGGTACTCGGCAAGAATGCGATGGGAATGAAAACAGAGACAAGCACTACCGTAGTGGCGATGACGGCGAAGAATACCTGGCGCGTGCCAATAACCGCGGCGGCGCGGGCGCGCATACCATCGGCTCGCTGCCGCTGCACGTTTTCGAGAACCACTATTGCGTCATCGACGACCAGTCCGGTGGCCAATACGAGTGCCAGAAGCGTCAATATATTGATAGAGAAGCCGAACAGCCAGATCGCTGCAACTGTTCCGATCAGGGCCACCGGTATGGCAATCGTCGGTACGAGTGTCGCGCGAAAACTTCCCATAAACACCCAGATCGTAGCGATGACTATCGCGATTGAAAGCCCCAGGGTAATTAGAACCTGAGTCACCGAGCTGCGGATGAACATCGCCTGATCGTCGGTGACTACCAGTTCGAGGTCATCGAAGCGCTCATTTATTCGGTCGACGGCTGCATTTACGGCAGTTGATATTTCGATTGTGTTGGAGCGCGCCTGGCGAATGACACCCATGCCGAGTACGGGCTTGCCGTCAAGCCGTGTCATCGATTCGGTGTCTTCAGGGCCAAAGAAGACGTTGGCGACATCGCCGATGCGTACCGATCCGCGAATCACAATGTCGGCGATTTCCGATGCGTCGACAACCGTTGCATCGGCGCGAACGATCAGCTGCTGGTCAATTGAACGGAAGCTGCCTGCCGGCACGTCAAAGGGCGCTTGCCTGAGAGCCGCAGCGACCTCGGTAACGGACAGTCCGTAACTCGTCAATCGCAGAGGGTCGATCGCCACACGCAGCATACGCTGGCGCGCGCCTGAGACCTGTACATCAGCAACGCCGTCAATGGAGATGAATATGGGAACAAGTTCTTGTTCGACGACGTGCGTCAGCGCTTCCATTTGTAGCGTGTCGCTGGAGACCGCAATGTTGACGACAGCTTCGGCGTCATCATCCGCCTTCACTACAACAACCTGCTCGACGCGCTCCGGCAATCGCCTTGAAACGCGACTGACCGCCTCTCGGACGTCGGCAGCTGCGCTGTCGAGGTCAACACCCGGGCGGAACTCGATGTAGATTCGCCCGCTGTTCTCCTCCGACGCGGAACGCAGATTCTGGATACCGGATACGCGTGCTATCGCTCCCTCGAGCAGGCTTACAACTTCAGTATCCATGGTTTCAGGTGAGGCGCCGGGAAAACTGGCGCGGACGGTAACCACTGGTCGGTCGACATCAGGCAGTTCTCGAATCTCTATCGCAAGCAGTGCGGCGATGCCTGCCAGGACTATGAGCAGATTCGCAACGAGAACGAGAACCGGACGGCGCACGCTAATGCTGGGCAGGTCATCGCGTTCGGTTGCATTCATGTTTGGAGATTCAGTCCAGAACGGCGAGCGGGTTATTGGCCCCGATAGCCGTGTCGGATACTGGTTCGATCGCTGGTTTGCCAGCCAGTCGCTGAATGTCGTAGCTGACCGGGATGCCGTCACGCATGCGTTGAGTACCTTCGACTACGATCACGTCACCATCTTTCAGTTCGCCATCGATCAGTACGCGGCCTTCACGCCGCTGCACGATGCGCACCGGGATTTTCGCAGCGATGCCATTGGCAACGGACCAAACGTAGGCGCCATCGGCACCCCAGTGCACGCCGGTCTCGGAAACGACGGCGAACAATTCGCCCTGCACATCGATGCGAACTCTGAAGCTCATTCCGGGGCGTAGCGAGTCTTCCTCATTGAGGACACGGGCGCGCGCGACAAATGTGCGATTCTGCGGGTCGATACGGCTACCAATATCGACGATCTCGCCGGCCACCATCGGCCTTTTGCCGTTCCAGGTTTCGAGCTGTACACGGTTACCAACTGCAAGTTCACCTATAAACGCCTCGGGAATGTCGAAACTCACGAACAATGTGCTGCGGTCGTCGAGCGTCGTGATCAGCGTGCTGGTATTGACGCGATCGCCCGGATCGACATCGGTGCTGCCGACATAACCATCAAATACCGCCTCAATGGTGCGATCGTCCAGCGCGATGCGTGCGCGCTCAAGCTCAACACGAGCCGTTTCGGCAGCTGTGCGGGCCGCGTCGAGCGTGGTTGGGAGCACGGCACCACTGTCAGCAGAACGCGTGTATCGGTCGTAAAGTCGCGCTGCGTCTTCGAGATGCAGTTCAGCAAGGCGCACAGCGAGCTTTTCTTCGCGACTGTCGAGTTCTACAAGCACATCACCGGCGCTGACCTTTTGTCCGGGTTCGAAGTTCACAGCAACGACCTCGCCGGATGTCGGTGCATAGAGGTCAGCGGATAGCCGTGCGCGCGATGTACCTACGGCCTCGACGCGCGTTCGCTCCCGTTCGAATTTCAAAACCTCTGCAATCACGCGGACTTCGGACGCCTTAGAGCGCGGACCGCCTTGTGCGGGCTCCGGGGATTCTGAGCATGCGACGGCAAGCAATAGCGAGAGGAACGCGACCGCAGTTTTCAGCGACTTCGACATCCGGTCATTATAAAGCCGAAAAATGTCAGAAATTCGGCAAATCATCGAAAAATCAGGGCCAGAGACAACTTGTTACAGTAGGCAACGGCCCTGAGAATATGGCTCAGGGCTTGCGAAACAGCAGGGTAAAGCGATCCGTGTTACCGCTCACTGACCTGCGACCCACTTCATATTCCAGTTCGTCGTCCGCACGGTAGTGGAGGTCCGAGTAGTCCACGAATTCAAAACCCAGGTCCAGCATTTCCTTGATGACAAGTACCGGATCGATGCGGCGACGATTCTCGTTGTTCGGAGCCTCCATGTGGCGCATTGTGTGATCAACTACACCGTAAAGGCCGCCGCTCTTCAGCGCCTTGAACACCTGGCTATTCACGCGGGCTCGCGACTCCGGATCGAAGTTGTGCACATTGCGGAAGGTCAGCACCATGTCGAGGTCAGAGACGCCTAGTTCGAAATCATCGATGGCGTAAAAGCGACTTCCCTCCGGACGACGGATATTGTCGTTCGTCTCAAGGACTTCAACCTTCTCGAATCCGGGCTCCGTGAGCACGCCCGACTCAACGCGGCCTGTGCCTATTGCCACATATAACTGCCCGTTGTCGGCAAGTACCGGCGCCAGCACTCGCGTGTACCAGCCGCCCCCGGGGATCAATTCGAGCACCCGCATATTGTCCTTCAGGCCGAAAAAATTCAGCGTTGCCAGGGGGCGTCGATTCCGATCGCGCTCACGATCCGCTTCGGGACGGGATTCGGCGGCCAGTGCTGCTTCGACTTTGGAATCGATTTCATTGGCGGCAAGTACAGGGGCAGCCAAAACTAGTAGGGTCAGTGCGAGTAGTATTCTCAAGATTCTGCTCCGAAGGGTTTTAGGGACGGCGGATAATAGCATCGTCGTTCCGCGCGGGGGTACTACTGTAGTATTGCGGTAATGGCTGGTCGAACTCCTTATCTTTCCAAGTCGCGGATCATCTCGGCATGGCAATGCCCGAAGAAGCTCTATCTCGAGAAATACCGGGCCGAACTTGCCGTGGTTTCGGCACAGACGCAGTCATTATTCGCTACTGGCCACCAGGTAGGGAAAATCGCCCAGGAGCTTTTTGGCGCAGCCGATGCTGTCGAGATTCCTTTCGGCCGCATTAGCGCAATGCTGAAGGAGACCCGGACGCTCATCGACGGCAACGCCAATTTTCCGATCTTCGAGGCGAGCTTTCAATACCAGGGCGTGTTTGTACGCGTGGACGCATTGCTACCCGACCATGGTGGGTGGCGGGCCATCGAAGTGAAGGCATCTACATCAGTAAAGGATTACCACATTCTCGATTGCGCAATACAGGATTGGGTGATGCGCGGCCTCGATTTGCCGGTTACCTCGATTTCACTGGCCCACATTGACAATCAGTTTGTCTACGCAGGACATAACGACTATGACGGGCTTCTTGTCGAAGTCGATCTTAGCGATGAAGTGGGTACCGTCGAGCCCACCGTCGAAACGTTAGTCAGTCGGGCGCGCGATGCTGTGAGCGGCGCGATGCCGGACGTTCCAGTTGGCGCGCACTGCAACAAGCCCTACGAATGTCCATTCACAAACTTTTGCTGGCCTGCAGATGCCGAATACCCGATTGCCGGCCTGGGCGGGAGCAAGGCCAGGCTTGGCGAATACGTAGCGCTGGGGCACACGGATATTCGCGACGTCGACGCAGCGAGTATTTCAGCGGACACCCAGCGACGTATTCATCGCGTGACGCGGAGTGGTGAAGCCGAGATACTGGATGGTGCGCGGCGCATACTGACCGCTCTGCCGTACCCGCGTTACTACCTCGATTTTGAGACCATAGCCCCGGCCGTACCTTTCTGGCGTGGTACACGGCCGTATGCGGCCGTGCCGGTGCAATGGTCCTGCCATATTGACAACGGACAGTGCGACGGCGTGTATGCCGATATGCGACACGAGGAGTTCCTGGACCTTTCAGGCGAGCCACCAATGCGTGCGTTGGCCGAGCGTTTGATCGAGTGTCTTGGCGATGACGGGCCCGTTGTCATGTACACGAATTATGAAGAGAGAGTAATCAATGGATTGATCGAACTCTTCCCGGACCTCGAAGACCCATTGCAGGATATCGTCGATCGCCTTATCGATCTGCACCCGATTGTCAAAGACAACTACTACCACCCGAAGATGCTTGGTTCCTGGTCGATCAAGGCTGTCTTGCCAACGATCGCTCCGGATATGGACTATGCAAAACTCGCGGGTATCAAGGAAGGAACCGGCGCGTCCGACGGCTTCATTGAAGCGATCAGTTCGAAAACAACACAGGAACACAAAGACGAGCTCGAAGAGCAGTTGCTTCGGTACTGCAAGTTCGACACTGAAGCAATGGCAGAAATTGTGAGATTCTTCTGCCTGGCTGAAGTCTAAAGTTCTTCTTGTCGCTGGGCAGTTATGGCGGGCTCAACGTGCGGAAGATGGTGCTCGCATTCTTCCGTCAGGTGTTCTGCGTTTCGAATCCAGATACAGGTTTCGCAGGTACAGGTCGTCTCATCATGCCGCAGTTCACTGTTCAGAGCCTCGACGAGCTTGATGCCCTCGCGCAGCGCAGCACTTAGAGATTCGGTCGACTCGGCATCTACGCTTCTGAAGTCCTGGAGGCAGTGTTGCCAGGTGCAATCGCCGGTCAGATCACAGTGACCACAGCGCTCGCCCGTCGCTGCGTATAGATTCTTGTGCGGGAAATTGCCCTCTTCAATGAGTTCCTGCACCAGTAACTTGGGAAAAGTGAGCGCTTCGATTATCTGCTGTCGCATTGGCATCTCCTCGTTTCTGTCCGTTGATATTAGGCGTATTTTCGAGGTATCTCAATTCGGTTTCTACTGACCTCCGTTTTGGGTTTAGAATTGGCTGATGGAAACCAGCCCGCTGCTTGCCCGGCGAGTCATCCCTGCAAAAGAACGGTTGCAAAAGTCGTTGTTGACGGTATTTCTAACGGCGATAGCGATCGGTGCTGTCTGGTTGTTAGCAGGGGCATCTGCCGATATTCAACCGCGCTTTCTTTTACTGATGCTGGCAATCGCAGCGCTGGGATTGATCGCCGCAGTTTTCTTTGGCTTCAAGAAGCACGAGCATGCACCGAGCAAAGAGGGCTATCGTTCAGTGAGGCGCCGCATCGAAGATGACCGGCAAGGGCGAGGATGGTTAAGCCGACTGTCTTACAATACCAAGCGATTCTTGAGTGGCGTCGTCGTTGCCGTTGGTCTCTTGATAGCATTGGCCGGCGTCAGTGTGCTGGCATTGCAGGTATACGGTTTTCTGAAGACCGGGTCCTGGCGATCCGTGTCGCTGCTTAGCGTTGCTAGTCTGCATGTGCCATGGCTCAATAATCCACAATCATGGTTCGGGCTGAACAGCATCGTCAGGGATGCGACAGGCATTTTGCCGTTATCACTAGCCCTGTTCTTACTTGGCTTCTTGATAGCGGGTTTCGGTTCATCGCTACGGCAGGCCGTATCTGAATAACGATGGCGGATCGCCGTAGGCGCTAATCTGCGCCTAGCAGGCATTTGTTAGCAGGGCATTGGCGCAATGCTACTATCATGTCTTTCCAAGTTCACGGGACGCAAATAATAGGCTTACTCAGAGTGAAATTGGGGGTTATTGCAGCGGCTTCGATGTTGGTGGTGTTGGCCGGCTGTGCTGGCTCAGGTGGCCCAAGGGAGTTTAGATCAGCAGAAGAAATCGATATGCAGTAAATTAACTGTCGCAGCGAAAAACCGACAGGTTCGAGAACAGCAAAACGTGTCTGCAAGACCGAAGGTGAGTGGCTGGCTGAGGCAGAAGAATGCAAAGAGTTGACGCGCAATCGCGATCATGGACCAACGTCGCCGGCGGAATTCCCATCTATCGGTTGCTAGTGCCGGTGTCTACCGGCGCCGCCTAGCGCCCCTTCGGACGCAGCTCAAAATCGCCGACCAATATTGTGTCATCGGGCCCAAGGTCGCACCGCGATATTTTCTTGCCATTTACAACGGTGCCGTTATAGCTGCGCAAGTCCTCGATGTAGGCTCGCTGCTTGGCAAAATAGACCAAAGCGTGGTGGCGACTGACGAACTTGCTTTGTAGACAAAGCTCACTATCTTCACTTCGTCCGATCATTAGTCGCTTCTGGCCTGGCAGCAGCGTGTGTACATGGATTAGTGCGTCATGCCTGTAGATCTCGATAGCGACAATATCACCCAGGTAGACATCCAAATCCGGAAGGGAAAGCAGACTGTGTGGGCCGCTTGACTCATGGGCCAGTTGTGCCTGGGTGGCAGTTAATTCCTCGACGTAGGAAGCCATCTCGGTCTGCATCTCTGCGATAAGTGCGGCTTTCTTCGCTAGCTCGTTTTCAATTTCGTCAGTCGCTGTGACTCGAGTTTGTAGTGTTTCATTTTCCTTTTGCAGGCGGGCATTCGCGCTTTCAAGCTCCGTAATCGTCTTGTCACGTGCTTTCAGATTACGACGGGCATCGGTCGCATCCTTCCTTTTTTCAGATTTCAGTTTGCGAATGGATATCTGCAGTTCTGCCTTACTCTCTCGCAGCTTCTCGAGCTTTCGTGATGCTCTGCCCAGTGCCGTCTCTGTCTTGTTCGCAGTACGCCTCTCAACCTTCAAGTCGGACTTCAGCGCTTCATTTAGCTGTTGGCTTTCCTGTAAGTCTGCAGCAAGTCGCTCGATTTCCGATGCCTGGTCGCTTGCATTACCCGAGATTCTCTCCAGGTCCTTGCTTTGTTGCGCGATCTTGTCGAGCAGGGCACTGATATCCCCGTCACGTGCTTCGACATCCAGCAGATACTTGTCGGCCTGTGCCCTGGATACTTCGAGCTCATCCGAGATCCTGGCTACCTGTGATAGCAGTTCTTTAACGTCAACTTCGATTCTTCCTTGTTCCGAAGTTGTCGCATCAATCGCGGGCTGCGGTGGGGTTTTTCGCAGGCTAATGCGTTCCTCGATCATGGTCGCGTCGGCAGGGGGCGGGGCCGCGTGATCGGACTTGCGTCGGCCCTTGTCTTTCAGCGGGACGACGTGCGGGACGAATTGTTGCTCGTCCGCCACGAAACGAACGAGCGACA